>Ga0265301_10000615_pt1 | contig 50040 bp, 36 predicted proteins | sample AusTroGonzalo_MG_2_FD_193488 | JGI IMG/M metagenome (GOLD analysis project Ga0265301, IMG submission 193488) | Bovine rumen microbial communities from tropical cattle in Woodstock, Queensland, Australia - Gonzalo_04 | ecosystem: Host-associated > Mammals > Digestive system > Stomach > Rumen ... | reverse complement strand
GGCGGTTCGATTTCTTTCTATGCCTCCGGTGCCTCAACCTGGTGTGCAGAGCATTTCGGTGTAGCTGTTTCAACAAAGAGTAATACCGACGCGGCAGATTTTACCATGGTTAGCCAAGAATGGATAGCGGATAGTGTATGGACCAAGTATACCGTAGATTTGAGTGCTTATAGCGGAACAGGATATGTAGCTATCCGTCACTTCAATATTACGGATATGTATATCCTTGCCGTTGCAGAGATTGAAATTACCGCACCTGAGGAGACTATCATTCCGTGGAGTGTGGTAGAAGGTATTTCTGAAAAGCAACACACCATTCAAAACCTGAAAGATAGCACTCTTTATACAGCGCAGGTTCGCAGCCGTTGCGGTGAGGCGTATAGTGAGTGGACAGAGAGCGTTGTATTCACTACTTTGGCCAAACCGGAACCTATCGTACCGGAAAAGCCCAAATGGACAGAATGGGCTTATTACGATGACGGCACTTTTGAAGACGCTATTGGCACCGGCGGTTCTACTTTCTTCTGGGGCGTTATGTTCCCTGCTAACACGTTGGGCGGTGACACGCTATCGAAGATTGCTGTTTATGAGAAAGCGGAGGCCAACACACAAGCGATTATCATTGATATTTATTCCGATGGAGACGCTCCGATTGCGGCGAATAAGATTTATACCGAAACGGTGGCACCGGCAGGCAAGGATGGATTCCATGAGATTACGCTTCATACACCAGTGGTAATTGACACGCTGAAAAATGTATGGGTTATCCTGAGCGAAGGTACCGACAAATATCCCGCGTCAGCTTGTGTCAATACCGGAGATCCGAACGGACGTTGGGTAAGTATGGATGGTATAAATTGGATGGACTTAATAGAGGCCAATAGCGATCTAAAATATACCTTCATGATACGCGCTTATGTAGGCCCTGTTGAGCATAAACAAGTAGAAGGAGTGGAGAACGTACAAGAGGACAACGCACATGGTACAAAGGTATTGAGAGATGGCCAGTTGCTAATCCTCCGTGATGGAAAAACGTATACTATTCTTGGAACCAAGATTGAAAAATAATCGAATGAAACGAATTGGACTGATTCTTACAACGCTGCTCATCGCGGTGGCGTTGTGGGCAGTGCCCGCTTATCCGGGTTGGCAAACAAAGACCTTAGCGGATGGCACAACGATAGAAGTACGTCAAGTAGGCGATGAGTTCTGCTCGTATTGGGCAAGCAAGGATGGCAAGTTGATGCTTGAGCAGGCGGATGGTACGTTTGTAAAGAGCGAGAAAGCTCTGCCTACCAATGAAGAGTTTCAAACTCTTCGTACGCGCGCTCGTGAGATGCGCGTTGAAGCGCCTGAGTGGGCGTCCAATGGTAAAAAGCGTGCAAAGGCTGTAGGTTCGACGCCTAACTTAGCGCCGAAGGGTGTCGTTATATTGGTCAATTTCACCGACTCAAAGATAAAGGAAGCACACACGAATGCTGTTTTTGACAATCTATGCAACGCCAAAGAGGGTGAATGTACAACCAATGCCTATAGGGGAGTTAACTACGGTTCGGCTGCGCAGTATTTTGCAGACCAATCGAACGGGGCATACCGTCCGCAATTTGATGTGATTGGTCCGGTTGATTTGCCGCATGACGTGAAGTACTACGGCGAAGACGGTCCCGAACAAGAAGACGGGAATAGAGATCATGATTTATACCTGGGCGATTTCGTGCTTGACGCTATTTTGGCAGCCGACTCGTTATGCGATTTCAGTCAATACGACAGTAACAATGACGGTTATGTAGACTTTGTTTATTTCTTTTATGCCGGTATAGGTCAAGCGTACGGTGGAAGTGACGAAACCATCTGGCCGCACAACTCAGAATTAGTTAGCCTCCTTGCTTTTGACCGAACACACGGAAGAGATGATTATTATGTCAACCTAAACAGCCAATGGCAGATCACTTCGTACAACCTTCCGGAATTGGATGGCAAATATGTCAACAACTACGCTTGTTCTTCCGAGTTGGCGGGAGAAAATATCTTATGCGGCATAGGTACGTTGTGTCATGAGTTCGGTCACGTAATGGGATTGCCGGATTTCTACGACACTAATTATGGCGAGAATTACAAACAAGGTCTAACCCCTGGCGCGTGGAATGTAATGGACCAAGGCTGTTATAACGGTTATATACATTGTCCATGTAACTATGATCCTTGGGAGAAGTATTTTTTCGGATGGATAGAACCGATCAATTTAGGTAGCGAAGCCTCGAACTACGAACTATACGCCAACGGAACGGCAGAATACAATGTTTATCAAGTGAATGCTTCCGGCAAGCGACAAACGGCAACGGCCAATAATCAGTTGAATTATTATTTGGAGAATCGTCAGAGGAGTGGCTGGGATAAGTTCTTGCCGGGACACGGTATGGTAGTTTGGCGCGTGGATTACAACGATAGGGTTTGGAATTGGAACGCCCCCAATAACGAGGCCGGCAATCCTCGTTACACCATAGAACTGATTAGCGATTCGTGGGAAGCGATTGATGGCAAAGCAGTGACAGAGGTTGAGGAAACAAACGGTGTGGTAACATTCAAATACATGGGCGGAAACGACCCGATAGACTCGATGTGGATTGATTGGCGCTATTATGACAACGGTAAGTTTAAAGAAGCTATAGGCGCAGAGGGCACTAAGTTCTACTGGGGCATTATGCTTCCGGCCGGTCAAGATCATAATGCATTGACGAAAGTGGCTATCTATGAACGGCCTGATAACAACAAACAGCCGATTACTATTGATGTGTACGAAGGCATAGAGACGGATGCCGGTAGTCATAAAAAACCGGCTCTTAAGTTATACACCGAGACGGTGCAACCGGCGGCAGGGGATAGTTTCCACATTATCACCTTAGCCGACACGGTATTCTTCGATTCGACGAAGGAGCTATGGATCATCTTGAGTGAGGGAACAGATACTCACCCTGCCACTACGTGTGCTAACACCGGCGATGCGAACGGACGGTGGGTTAGCTTGGATGGCGTCAAATGGGAAGATTTGGCTCTGGATTATAGTCTGGATTTTACCTTCATGATTCGTGCTTATTGTGAGCGTTTGGAGCAACCGCAAGAACAAGGAGTAGAAGATCTATCGACTAACAACAAACGACCAACGACCAAGATTCTTCGCGACGGGCAGTTGCTAATCCTCCGCGATGGAAAAACCTATAACGTCTTAGGCACACCAACGACAAACGACTAAATATATGAAAAAAGTTTTATTAAGCCTTATAGCGGTAATAGTTGCTATTACGATGTACGGTGTACCGGCTTATCCTGGTTGGCAGACCAAGACCTTAGCGGATGGCACAACGATAGAAGTGCGGCAAGTAGGCGATGAGTTCTATTCATTTTGGGAGACGCGTCAAGGATTGGTAGCGAAAGAGTTATCGAATGGTCATTTCGCTATCACAAACGAGTTGCGTCCGACACAAGAAGCAATTCGCGCCCGTCGTGCACAATCATCGATGCATATTGATCGTGTGCGTCGCGCAAGCGATGATCCGCAGAAAGCGCCTAAGGGCGTGGTGATTCTGGTCAATTTTGCAGATTCCACCATGAAACAAGGTCATGATTCGACGCTGTTTGACAACCTGTTCAACGCCACCGAATGCACCACCAATCTGTATAACGGTAAGAACTACGGTTCAATGGCGCAGTATTTTGCAGACCAGTCTAACGGTCAATACCGCCCTCAATTTGATATCGTCGGTCCTGTAACCCTGCCCCATCCTACAGCCTATTACGGTGAGGAAGGTATAATAGGCGGCGAAGAGGCAAACGATATGTATATGGCTGATTTTGTGATTGACGCGGTGTTGGCGGCAAAAGACAGAGGTTGCGATTTTAGTCAATATGATAGCGATAATGACGGTTATGTAGATTTCGTGTATTTGGTTTATGCCGGACGCGGTCAGTCAAGCGGCGGCGAGAGTTGGACCATCTGGCCGCACCAATGGCTTCTCGTGCATGCACTCTATCGCAAACATATTCATGAAGGTAGCGAGTATTACTATACTACCTTCCATGACAAGAATTTGCTGGTAGTGGATGGCGACACCATTAACACGTATGTATGTTCATCTGAATTAGACGTTAATTTCCGATTATCCGGAATCGGCACTATGTGTCATGAGTACAGCCATGTAGTGGGGCTGCCGGATTTATACGACACCAGTTATGGATACAACTACACAGCAGGTGTAACACCCGGGGCATGGAATATTATGGATAATGGCAACTACAATGGTCAGGGACATTGTCCACCCAACTATGATCCTTGGGAGAAATTCTTTTGTGGTTGGTTGAACCCCGATAACCTTGGCAATAACGGACGCGTGGTGACGCTTCATCCGAATGGTACTTCGGAATATACAGCTTACCAAGTGAATGAATCCGGCAATAAGCAATGGTGGCGTGCGGCTGCCCCCAACTACTATTTGGAATATCGTACGCAAACGGGCTGGGACGAGTACCTGCCCTCGCACGGCTTAGCGGTTTGGAGAGTTGATTTCAATCGCTCTCTTTGGAGCAGCAATGAGGTGAATTGCTGGGCAGGCGATCCGCATTATATATTGGACATAGTAGGTAATGAGGAATGGAAGAGTTTGGAGAGCAAGCCTGTGACCGGCGCCACGGAGAAAGACGGTCTGCTCACATTCTACTACATTGATAAGGCTCCTAAAGACACCTCATCGTACGAGCCTCGTTGGGACGGTTGGGCAAAATATGATGATTATGATGAGAATAATCCGGAAGCACAACAAGTCGGTGCTTTGGGCTTGTACGGAAATAAGTTCAGTTGGGGTGTCATGTTCCCCGCAAAGACCTTAGGCGGTAACCTGCTTAAGAAAGTAGCTCTTTACGAGAAGGCGCAGAACAACACCAATCCGATTACGCTTACCATTTATTCAGGAGGAAACCTCCCCTTAGAAGCCAACATCATCTACACCGAAACCGTTCTACCTGCCGGTATAGACGGACTTCATGAGATGGAAATAAAGGATTCGGTTTTGTTTAACCCTCGCCGTAATCTATGGATCACTTTCACTAATGAAGGAGATCAAGCCCCTGCCGCCTTTTATAACGCTATTCTGGAATCAGACGAGAATGCACGCTGGTTCTCTTATTCCGGAGCCAACTGGCAGGATGTCGCTTCGCTAAACCCCACATTCGATGGTCGCGCCTTCATCATTCGCGCCTATGTGGAAGAAGGACCCGATTCTGAAGATGAGGAAAAGGAAGAAGGCATAGAAGAAATAAGTGGTCAGGATTCAGCATTCAGAAGTCAAAAGATTCTGCACAAAGGCCAACTGCTAATCCTCCGTGAAGGAAAAACTTATAACGTCTTAGGCACACCAACGACTAACGACTAACGACTAACAACTAACATAACAAAATGAAAAAACTTTTATTAAGTATTGTAGCGCTGGTAGCAGCGGTAACTTTATGGGCAGTACCGGCCTATCGTGGGTGGATTACTATGGAGCAACCCGATGGCACCACCATCGAAATTCGTCAAGTGGGCGATGAATTTTATCATTATGCCGTCAACAAAGACGGGAAGCAAGTACGGCAAAATGCAGAAGGATTTTGGGAAGAAGTAGGCGAGGCTCCTACAGCAGAGAAATTTCAAGCCCGCCGTGCGGCAGCAAAGGCTCGTCGTCAACCTAAAGCTGTAGGCACAAAGCCTAACTTGGCTCCCAAAGGAGTTGTTATCCTTGCTAATTTCAGTAACAGCAAGATGCAATCATCCCACACGCTAGCCGTTTTTGACGAGTTGTGCAATTCAGAGAATTGTACGGTGAACAGCGGATATCCGTCGGCCGCACAATATTTTGCAGACCAATCCAACGGAGCGTATCGTCCCGTGTTCGATGTATTTGGCCCTGTCACGTTGTCTCACAATGTAGCACACTACGGAAACGACATCTGGGTACAAGACGAAGAAACAGGAGAATGGTACCAAGATAGAGGCAACGACACATTAGCTACAGACGCGGTGGTAGAAGCATGTAAATTAGCGGACCAGCAGTTCACTATTAACTGGGCAGACTATGACTCTGACAATGACGGCGACATAGATTTCGTATATGTCATCTATGCCGGGAAAGGTCAAGCAGACGGTGGTACACAGGAAACGATTTGGCCGCATAACTGGAGTGTATCATCTGCGAGATATTATCATAATTGTACCTATACCGCAAATCAATGCAAAGTAGGCGGCAAGAATATTGAGAACTATGCTATGTCAGGTGAAATTTCCGGTAGTAGCCTCAGCGGTATCGGTACGCTCTGTCATGAGTTCGGGCACGTAATGGGTTTACCTGACTTGTATGACACCAAATATGAAACGGTTTATTGTAACGGTGTCACGCCTAATGATTGGAACATCATGGACGGCGGCAGCTACAACGGAGACGGACATTGTCCTCCGAACTATGACCCGTGGCAGAAACAGTTCTTCGGCTGGTTAACTCCAATCAATTTAGGCACAAATGGTCAAGACATAAGCATCAAAGCTAACGGTACAGAAGGTGCTAAGGTCTATCAAATCAATTCGAGCAATACCTATCAAGGTGCCACCACAAGCGGTGTGTGCTATTACATTGAGAATCGTCAGAAACAAGGATGGGACACTCCCTTGACCGGTCATGGCATGTTGGTTTGGAAAGTGAATTTCAATTCTTCGGCATGGTCAAACAATGCTCCCAATACAACAGGCACTTCCGGCGCTCCGCTTCATTCGGTAGTTTCGGCTTATGGCACTAAAATCGGTTATACTTATGATTATAATGAACAAGGCCAAGCAATAAGTGGTACTGGTAAAGATAACTGTCCGTGGAATACGTTCCCCGGCACAAAGAAAGTCACCTCGTACACGCCGATAAGCGGTCACGCCATAACCAACATTACAGAGAGCGACGGCGTAATCTCGTTCAAGTATAACGGAGGCAACGTTAACTACTGGACATACGGTTTTGAGGGCACAAATTGTACGATTACAGGAGAGGCAAGCGGACAAGTGGACAAAGGCGCTGCGTTGAACCTCACCATTACTCCGGATGCCGGCTATACGCTCGCTGATGCCGATTATTGGGCCGTGGAGATGGGTTCCGATTTATTGGAATACGGCACAGGATTTACCTATAATGAAGGTACCGGTGCATTTAGTATTGCCAGTGTGACCGGTAATGTCTATATTATTGCAACCGCACAAGAAGTGCCTGCTACCATCACATGGATGGATAAAGGGGAAACGTTCACCACTACCCAAACATCCGCCGGCAAATTAGTACTACCGGAGAACGAGCCGGAGGCTTGCGACGGCAAGGTGTTTGTAGGGTGGACTGCGACAGCAAACTATAGCAGCGAGGACACGGCGCCGACCTTCGTCAAGAGCGGCGATGAGGCAACGGCAACCACCTATTACGCCGTATTTGCAACAGAAGAAGAGGGGGGAGAACCCACAACTATAACAGAGAGAATGAAAACATCATCTCCCTATGTTGCATTGACGGGATGGACTACTAATGCGAATGACACATACACATCCTCTGGCAACTATGGTGCTTCTTCTCCTTCTCTTAAATTAACCTCCACAGGGCATTATATTCAATCTGCACTAATGGAGTCTACAATAACAGAGGTTAGTTATTGGTATAAATCTCAAGGAGCATCTGGTTCTTCGATTGATTTTTACGCTTCAACCGACGGAGCTTCCTTTAAAAAACTAGCAGGAGAAACACTAACCTTAGGATCTAGTTCAGGTACTAAGTCCATTACTCTTGATGCTAACGACGGATATAAAGCCATCAAACTGGTATATCAGAGATCTTCCGGCAATGTAGCAATAGATGATGTGTCAATCTCCTATGGTGGCACTTCCTATTCCGAATATACTACTTCTTGTACAACGCCTACAGAAGTGACAGTTACGTTTGATGCGAATGGCGGAGAAAGTACAATGGATGCACAAATCATTCCTTACAATACAGCAACCGCACTGAATGAATGTACTTTTACCAAAGTGGGACATTCGTTCGCAGGTTGGGCGACAACAGCCGATGGAGCTGTCGTTTATGCAGACGAAGCAGAAGTGACGCTCAAAAAGAACATTACTTTGTTCGCTAAATGGAGCATTAACAGTTACGCGATTAACATAGCAAGTGTTAGCAACGGAACTATCAGCACGTCTCCGGCAGAAAACGCCAACTTCGGAGCAACCGTTACCGTAACAGCAACTCCGAACACCCACTACACGTTAGGCGCTATTAGTGTGGTGGATGCCAATGAACAAGCCGTTCAACTGACTGGCAACACCTTTACTATGCCGGCTAGCAATGTGACGGTAAGTGCTACATTCAATGAAAAAGCAACGTACACGATTCGGTTCTTCAATAACGGTGCACAAGTAGGTGCAGACCAAGTAGTACACCTGGACGATACTCCGGAAATACCTGCTAATCCGACTCCTTGTGATGACGAGTACACGTTTGTAGGTTGGGCAACATCCGCTATCATTACGGAAACCACCGAAGCACCTACTACTGTTTCTAACTTCACCGTCACCGGCGCACAGGATTACTATGCGGTATATAGCCGGGCAGAGGAAGGCGAAGGCAGTGGTTCGTTTGATGGAAAGACTGCTGGTACATACAAGATTTATGCACAAGTTGGAGAGACTAAGTATTATGCTCAAGGAACAGGTTCTAAAATCAATAGTACAACTAATGAAGCAAATGCTACTGAATATACGATTGAAGCAGTCACAGGAGGTTTTGCTATAAAGACAGGCACAACGTACATTACATTCAGTAGTAGCACTGATTTAGGAACATCTACTAGTTCCTACAAATGGACTTTCACATCCGGAACTAAAGGAACTTGGCGTGTTAATTCCTCAACAAGTGGCAGAGCATGGATTTTCCGTGCTGGTTCAACAAACAAATTTGGAGGATATTCAACAAGCAATGTAACATCAGACGGAGATTACTATGATTTGGAAATAAGCGGCGGCGTAAATAGCACCACCTATTACACTACTGCACCGGATTGTTCTGGCGAGGTATATACGATCACATTAGATGCCGGAGAGAATGGTTCTTTAGCTTCGTCGCACGAAACTGCCAAAGCAGGCAAAACCATTACCATTACTGCTACTCCGGACCAGTACTTCCACTTGGCTACGATCACAGCCAACGATGGTGCTGTAGAACTGAGCGGAGAAGGCAACACACATACCTTTACGATGCCGGCAAGCGACGTGACCGTAAGTGCTACATTCGCCGAAGACGACAAATATACCATTCGTTTCATCTGCGAAGGAGAACAGATTAAGGTTCAAGAGTTACATCTCGGTCAAACAGCCGATAAGCCTGCAGATCCGAAAGCAAGTTGTGATGACTACACCTTTGCAGGTTGGTGGACGGCTGAACTGGCTGCAGATAACAAGGAAGCCAAAACTTGGGTAACCAACTTCACCGTCAGCGGTACACAAGATTATTATGCAATATTCAGCAAAATCGAAGGCGGAAGCTTAGATTCGTTAACGCTCACGCAAGGTCCGACTTCCGGTTCCAGCTACAACACATCATATTCTACCACAGCTAAAACCGCTCAAGGCAACACGATTTCTATCGCGTCTAATAACATATTGAATAGTTCAAGTAGTATCCAGTTAAAGGCAGGAACCAGTAACCGCATTTACAACACCTCTGCGATGCCTGGTGATATTACACAAATTACAGTAACTGCAACGACAAATAGTGCTAATGTATATATTGGCTCTTCATCTGTTGCTTCAGGTTCTTCTGCACTAACCCCAACATCAGGTTCTGCAAATAGTACTGCTACATACACCATTCCTTCCGGAAATACGTATTTTGCTGTTGGAGCCACGAGTAGCTATGTTATTATCTCATCTATCGTAGTCACCTACTCTTCCAGTACTACCTACTACTCCTCTACCGTTAATTGCGGCGAGACGGGTGTGGAGCAGACATGCACAGTTTCACCGGCAAACAAGGTGCTGCAAAACGGTCAAATCTTCATCCTTCGCGAAGGCAGAACATACACCCTTACGGGCAATTTAGTGAAATAATATGAAAAATATTGCTTTTATCATCAATCCCATTTCGGGAAGTAAGGAAACGCAGAACGCCAAGCGTAAGTTGCCCAAGCTCATTATGCAGAGCTTGGACGCTTCGCAGTGGTTGCCGAACATCACCTTTACCGAGTACGCAGGTCACGCCGCTGAATTGGCGTACCAATATGCCCGCATGGGTTTTGATGCCGTAGTGGCTGTCGGTGGTGACGGCACGGTGAATGAAGTGGCACGAGGCCTACACGAAACGCCCACTGCTTTAGGCATCATTCCCATGGGCAGCGGAAATGGTTTTGCACGGCATCTCAATATACCGATGCGTCAGCAAAAAGCTATTGAGATGCTCAACCACTCCGAACCGATCTCTGTGGACTATGGCTTGGCAAACGGCAAGTTATTCGTCAGTACGTGTGGCACGGGTTTTGATGCGCTGATTGCAGACCATTTTGCAGGCAGCGATAAGCGCGGGTTTATGACTTATGTGCAAAACGTGGTCAAAGAGGTGTTCTCCTACCAACCGCAAACCTACCACCTCGTAGGCGACGGCTTGGATGTGACGCATAAAGCCTTTCTCATCACCTTCGCCAACGCGAACCAATGGGGTAATGCGGCGCTGATTGCACCCAAAGCAAGCGTACAAGACGGACAGATGGATATTATGCTGATGTCCAGCCACGCCATCCTCGGTAGTGCAAGTCTCGCCTTGCGACTCTTCACAGGTTCGATAGACAACAGCTATTTCATGGATACGCTGCGCGCCAAGGAGATCACGCTCTTTCGCGAAGAGGTAGCACCCTTCCATTTAGACGGCGACCCCGTGGAGATGGATAAAGACATACATATTAAAATCGTTGCCGACGGACTCAAAGTGCTCGTAGAAAAACGATTCTAATCACAATTGTTCCACGACGGGAGCCTCACGAGGGCGCAACGAGGGCGATACGAGGGCGATACGAGGTCGTGGAACATTCAAAAAGCTTATGATACTGAAAATAATTAATAAGAGTTCTAATCCACTCCCAAAATATGAGAGTGAGCAAGCAGCAGGAATGGATATCCGCTGCAATATAGATGCACCCATCACGCTGCAACCCCTGGAGCGCAAACTCATTCCTACGGGTCTCTTCATCGAACTACCTGCCGGTTACGAAGCACAGATTCGTCCACGTAGCGGTCTTGCACTCAAGCGTGGCCTGACGGTTCTCAACACCCCGGGCACAATCGATGCGGACTACCGCGGCGAAGTGGGGGTAATTCTGATTAACCTCAGTGGCGAACCGCAGACCATCGAACCCGGCGAACGTATTTGTCAGATGGTCATCGCTAAACACGAGACGCCGGAGATTGTAGAAGTAACCGAACTAACCGACACCGAACGCGGAGCCGGAGGATTCGGACATTCAGGCAGAAAGTGAAAAGTGAAGAGTGAATAGTGAAGAGTTTTAAATACATAGGTATCTGTATTCTGTACTCGGTACTCTGTATTCCGGCATTCGCTAAAAAGCCTCAGCCGGCGCCTATCCCCGTGGAGCGGCAGCAACAATTCAGTTACTACTGGTACGCAGCTAAACAAGCCATCACCGAAGAGCGATATCCCGATGCGCTCGTCTTATTGCATTTCTGCGAAGAACTCAATCCCCAAGACGGAACAACGCTCTCTTTCCTCGGCGTACTATACGACGGCATCGGTAAAAGTGATCTGGCGATGGATTATTTCCGGCGTGCTTTCGAAGCGGACCCTCGCGACCAATGGTACCGCTACTCCCGAGCGCTGATAGGTCTGCATACAGAGGAAGGATTTTACGAAGCGCTACGTGTACTCGAACGGGCAGAGAAACTCAACCCCTCTGACGAAGAACTGCTTGATCTGTTGGAACGAATGTATGAAAGCGACAAGCAGTGGAAGAAAGCCCTGCAGACCCAAGATAAACTGGACCGAATCAAAGGCTACGACGGATATAGTGCTATCAATCGCTACCGCATCTACTCCCTATGGCAAAAACCCAACAAAGCTGCAGCCGAGATAGAGAAATACCTCGCCCAGGACCCGGCGAACATACAGTACCTGCCGCCGCTCATCCTCAATAACTACGCCTACCATCTCGCCACCCACAAAGGAGACCTGAAGAAAGCCGAACAGATGAGCGAACGAACCATTCGTGAGCAACCCAATAACCCTGTTTATCTGGACACCTACGGATGGATCATGCACTTGCAGGGACAAGATGAACTGGCGCTCTTCTACCTTCGCAAAGCCCTTTGGTACACCACAGACGAAAACCGCGCAGAGATAGAACGGCATATACAACTTATAGAAAACAGCAAGAAAAAATGAAACGACTATACTACCTGGTTTTATTGATCTTGGCAATACTATTCTCCGGTTGCGGGGTGCAGAAAAAAGCCGTGCAAGAGACGCCGGTGGCCATCGAAGAACCGGAAGAACCGGCGTGGCACACCTGTCTTATTCAAGGCGCTCGCGCAACCGCACGAATCAATAGCGACAAGTACTCCGTCAATGTATCTATGCAAGTAGTACGCGACTCGATGCTCGTCATTAGCGTCACGCCCCTTTTCGGGATTGAGATTATGCGTCTCGAAGCCACGCCGTTTGAGCTCATCGGCATTGACAAACTGCATGGACAATACGTGCGTACCACCTTTGCCGAACTGAACCGTAAACTGACGCCATCCATCAACTGGGATGTACTGCAGCAGTTATGTTCGGCTGAACTGCCGGGCGGCGAACAACAAGCGCGACTCGTTTATACCTTCGGCGATGACATCGTAGAACTACAGATGCTCTACCCTGCTTCGCGTCAATTGGATGTACCGGTTCGCGTAACTAACCAACCCCTCATTCGTTATCAACAAGTAGATGTTAGTAAATGGCTATAATTAGAATAAAGAATAAAGACCGCTTCGCTGTAAGAGCAAAGACGAAATGGATTAGACGAGTCATTCTTGTACTTATTCCATGTTCCTTATTCCTTGCTCCTGTTTACGCGGCCGATAACGTCAAGGACCTGCAGAAGGAGCAGAAGAAATTGCAGCAGGAGATTGAGCAGACCAATAAGATACTCAAGCAGACCAAGAAAGATGAGAGTGCAACGCTCAACAAACTGCAACTCATCGGGCAGAATATCAAGAACCAAAAGCAACTCATCCGTACATTAGACCGCGAGATAGTGGCCCTTAACGGAGAGATGAGGCGTCTCAATCGCACACGCGATTCGCTGCAACGGGTACAAGATGCGTACAAAGCGGACTATGCAGAGATGGTTCGTCATACCCATTATGCCCGCATGCAACAGTCTCCCTTACTATTCCTGCTTAGCAGCGATAGTTTTCAGCAATTAGCCCGTCGCGCGCGGTACTTGCAGGAGTTCGCACACTTCCGCCAGCAACAGGTTCGCCGTATTGAAAATACGCAGGCAGAGATAGAAGTGCAAAACAACTTGCTGCAGGCCAATAAGAAAGATAAGCAAAATGTGCTCTCCTCCCGCAAACGCGAACAAGACAACCTCAAACGCGATGAACGTAAGCAGCAGAATATGTTGAATCAACTCAAGTCCAAAGAGAAAAACCTAAGCAAACAGATTCAACAGAAGCAGAAGAAAGTGAATGAACTGAATAAGAAGATAGATGACATCGTCCGCAAACAGGCTTCGTCCAAAACCACCCTCACCAAAGAACAACAATTGGTAGCAGGCGGATTCGAAGCGAACAAAGGACGCCTACCCTGGCCGATTGAGAAAGGTTTGATCAGCGGACATTTCGGTAAGCAGCAACACCCGCTGTACCAACATGTCACCATTGATAACAAAGGTATTTACCTGCAATCCACTACAGGCGCTAAAGCGCGTTCTGTCTATCAAGGCGAAGTAACTTCGTGCTTTATGGTAGGTGGCACCTACGCTGTTATCATCCAACACGGTAACTATCGCACAGTTTATTCCAACCTTGCCAAACTGAACGTCAAGCAAGGCGATAAAGTGAATACGAAACAGACAATCGGTACCATTTACACCGATGCCGAACAAGACCAAAAAACAGAAATTTATTTCCAAATATACAAAGATAGAGACATTTTAAATCCCGAATTATGGATAGCAAAATAACAAAACAACAATTTACAAATGGCAAAATCAGTCTGTATTCTGTACTCTGTATTCTGTCAGTATTAACGGTCCTCTTCTCCTCCTGCAAGCAGAATAACTGGGCGGACTGGAAAGTGCAAAACGAAGTGTGGCTGCAAAATAACCTCAAGAAAGAAGGTGTCAAAGAAACATCATCTGGTCTGCAATACAAAATCATTGCCGACCCTACGCCACAAGATGCGCGACCAAACGCCACCAGTACCGTCATTTGTAACTACACCGTCAAACTGATTAACGGTTACCAAGTGGATGGAGGCAATAACATCGGCTTAACCCTGAGCAACTGTATCGCCGGCTTTGCCGAAGGATGTCACTTGATTCATAACAACGGTGACATAGAGTTATATATTCCTTGTTATTTAGGGTACGACTACGATAAGTTTGCGTCAAACGACGAGTACAACGCGGAGGGATACGGAACCGAAGGTACATCCAGCTATATTCCGCCCTATTCCACCCTCATTTATTCGATTCATATATGCGGCGTTTCGGGAGATTAAATAGCTTATGGATTGCCGTCCTTTTGATGGTAGCCTGCGATGATTCGGGTTATCAACGCTCTGTGCCTATTTTGCCTGTGCGTTTGGTGATGAATACATATTTGGAGTTTACGGACTTCAAAGAGACATCATTCACCGATTATGTCATCGTTACCCGAAACGGCTATTTTCGCAAAGGTAAAACGACTCCCGTTAAACCTTTATTAGGCGACGAAGCTTGTGGGTACGGAGGCGTACTTACCTACGTAACCATGAACGGTTACGAAGCCTTTGATCTGGCGTGTCCGTATTGTGCCGGGAGAAGCAAAAAATGCCCCTGTGAGATTGATGGACTCTTTGCCGTTTGTCCGGAGTGCGGGGAACAATACGACCTTTCTGCAGGCACCGCTGTTCCTCAAAAAGGATTAGCCCGCGAACCCATGCTCAAACTCAACGTAATGGTTTCTAATGGTAAAATAACAGTCACTCAACGCCAATGATAACCGCTCAAGACCTTCTTTCTATCGGCATCATCCGCCGCACGCACTACAAAGACCTGCCCCCCTTCGTCTTTGTGCTTCGGGACGGTCTATTTGTGCCTTATCGTTCAGAGAACATATCTGAACTCATCGGCCTCGAAGGCTTTGTGCTACGTTCGGATGTTCAGAATGGTGAAGATGATGCGCTGACCTGGCAAGACCTCGTCGGTTATACCATTCGCGATGCGGAAACAGGCATCATCGGCGAGATAGCTGACATCGACGAGTCAACCATCAATACCCTAGCTACGCTCACCGACGGACGAATGCTGCCGCTGCACGAAGATTTTATCCTCGACATCGACACCGACGAGCATATTGTTCACGTTAATCTGCCTTTTGCCCTATGAAGAAATTGACTACCGCTGAAATGAACCGCCTGAGCGTGGAAGCCTACCGCAAAGCAGATAAACTGCCATTAGTAGTTGTATTGGATAATGTGCGCAGTCAACATAATATAGGAGCTGTTTTTCGTACAGCTGACGCAATGTGTATTGAGGAAGTGATCCTATGCGGTATCTGTTGCTGCCCGCCAAACACAGAAATTCATAAGACAGCCCTCGGCGCCGAAGAAAGTGTCGCTTGGCGCTATTTCATGGATACATTGGACGCCGTGCGGTCACTCCAATCCGAAGGATACACCGTCTATGCCATCGAACAAGCCCACGACTCCATCACTTTGGAAGATTTTGCACTGCAAATCATAAATCATAAATCACAAATCACAAATTGTCCTAAAACCGCCGTGATTTTAGGACATGAGGTCTTCGGTGTACAACAAGAAGTAATAGACCTTTGCAAAGGATGCATAGAGATACCCCAATATGGAACCAAGCACTCGATGAACGTGTCGGTAACAGCCGGAATAGTCATGTACCGCTTAGCCTCCTCGCTCCGGCTCGCGACAAAGCAGTAGCTTTCGCGGCGATACAAGCCGGTGCGGATGCGGTGTACATCGGTGCACCGCGGTTTGGCGCACGGCAAGCTGCAGGGAACAGTCTCGAAGACTTGGCGGAAGTGGTACAAACAGCGCATCTTTACGGTGTGCAAGTTCTGGTGACCCTTAATACACTCCTCCATGACGATGAATACGCGCAGGCAGTCGCGCTGGCGCACGAACTATATAAAATAGGAGTCGATGCGCTCATCATCCAAGATCTGCATTTACTCGACTTCGACCTTCCGCCAATTCGTCTGCACGCCTCGACACAATGCGATAATCGCACCCCCGAACAAGTAGCCCGGCTTCGAGATTTGGGTTTTAAACGCGTAGTGTTGGCACGAGAACTGAGCATCGACGAGATACGAACCATCCACGAAGCAGTACCGGACATCGAACTGGAATCATTCATTCACGGAGCCCTGTGCGTTAGTTATTCGGGACGGTGTTACATCTCCGAAGTGCTGGCTAACCGAAGTGCCAACCGAGGGGCGTGTGCACAATTCTGCCGAATGGCGTACGATGTGCTCGATGCAGAAGGTAACGAAGTGCTGGACGATTCCGGTCAACCTATTCATCAGCGTTATGTGCTGTCGCTTCAAGACCTCGACCGTAGTGCCCACCTCGCGGAACTAATCGATGCCGGTGTCACTACTTTCAAGATAGAAGGTCGTCTCAAAGATGCCGATTACGTAACTAATATCACCGCCTACTACCGCGAAAAATTAGACAAATACCTAAATGACCAAATAAATGAACAAATGGTCAATAGTCAAATGGTAACTGAACGGGCGGTCTACGAACGCTCGTTCGTACCGAACCCTGAGAAAACATTTCACAGGGGCGGAATAGACTATTTCCTTCACGGTCGTACGCCCCATATGGCGAATTGGGACACCCCTAAATCAACCGGTGAATATATAGGCGAAGTGCTTGAAACTCAAGGCAATACACTGCGTGTGCGCTTAAAAAACGGCGTCGTATTACATAATGGAGACGGTCTGACCATCGGCAGCGAAGGATTCAATGTGAATGGCGTGGAAGGAAACATCGTAAAGATCAATAAAACTCTTGACCTTCGTAATAACGTAACGACGTTATATCGTAATAACGACACGGAGTTCCTTCGCAACTTAAAGAGTGAACGTCGTATACCTGTCGACATTCTCTTCCGCGAAATAGTGGACGGCTTCGAACTGAGTTACCAAATGGTAAATGGTAAATGTGTAAATGGTAAATGGATTTATCCACACGAACCGGCAAACAACCCTGATAAAGCATTGCAAACGATTCGTACCCAATTATCCAAATTAGGCAACACGCCCTATGTCGCGCGAGAGATTCGAATTGAAAGTGCACCCTATTTTATACCCATTAGCATCTTAAACGAATGGAGAAGACAGATACTCAATCGTCAATCGTAAATCGTCAAATCGTCAATCATTTGATGACTTGCAAATACTGCCTGCTGTTTGAACTCGGGCACTGCCGTAAGACCAATCCATACCCTATTGGTAAAGAACCCCGTTTTCTGCGTCTTAAAAACGGTACAACACTGCGTCTTACATTCGATTGTAAGAATTGTCAAATGCTAATAGACCAATAAAGGGAGAAATCCCTTTTTTTCGTATATTGAGATATTTTTACAATTAAATTTGCATATGTGCGATATTTTTTGTATCTTTGCACGCTTTTTGTAGTAGTTATGAAGATTGCACTGATAGGATATGGTAAAATGGGGCATATGATCGAAGAAGTTGCCCTTTCACGCGGACACGAGATTGTGTCGCGTATTGATGTCGATACGCCGTTTGAACTCAATAATGCGGAAGTGGCGATTGAGTTTACCACTCCTGCTTCCGCAAAGGATAATATTTTACGCGCGTGGGCGCAAGGCGTGCCCGTTATTTGTGGAACCACAGGTTGGGACGCGCAGGCACTACTGGACGAAGATAAACGCTTGCACGATAAAACGATGTTGGTATGGAAAAGCAATTTCTCCGTAGGAGTAAACATATTCTTTGACATCAACCGATTGTTAGCTTCTGAGATGACATTACAGCCGCAATATACCCCATCCATCACCGAGACCCATCATATCCATAAATTAGACAAACCTTCCGGCACGGCCAAAACGCTCGCTGAGCAAATCGGTACAAACGTGCCCATAGTGTCAATTCGCGAAGGAGAAGTGCCGGGAACCCATGAAGTGAAATGGGATAGCGAAGAAGATACAATCATCATCACCCATATAGCCAAAGGACGTCGAGGATTTGCTCTGGGCGCCGTATTAGAAGCAGAAAAAATAATATGAAAAGTTTTCAAGATAGATTAGCAGAAGTAACACGCGGAGGATGGATCCGCGCAGGTGTCTGGGGCGCATTATACGTTGCGTTTATTATTTGGGTAGCATGGAGTGACTGGAAAAGTCTCGGTTGGCTTATTCTACTACCCCTGGTTATCGATGCCTTCACTACCAAATACATCAATTATTCGTGGTGGCGAAAATACAAAGACACCAAGCCGGCTTTGTACACCATCTGTTCCTGGGTAGACGCTATTCTTTTTGCTTTGGTAGCTGTATATTTCATCAACCTCTATATCTTCCAGAACTACCAGATTCCTTCGTCATCATTAGAGAAAACGCTGCGCGTAGGTGATTTTCTTTACGTCAGCAAAATGGCGTACGGCGCTCGTGTTCCACAGACCCCCCTCTCAATGCCGCTGGTTCAACACACTATGCCCAAATGGTTAGGAGGCGGTAAGAGTTATTTTGACCATCCGCATTGGTCCTATAAACGGTTAGCCGGTTGGACATCTCCGCAGAAAGGAGACATCGTCGTCTTTAATTTTCCGGCAGGCGATACGGTTTGCGAAAAAATGCAAAACCCTGACTATTATACGCTCTGCCACTACTATGGTGAAGCCCGGATAAAGCAACGGAAGGATATATTCGGCTCCATTATCACCAGACCGGTAGACCGCCGCGAGAACTATGTCAAGCGCTGTGTAGGAGAACCCGGGGACTCGTTACAAATCGTCGATAATGTCATATATGTGAACGGACAACGCGAGCCGGAGCGCGAAGGAATTCAATTGAACTACTTCGTACAAACAGATGGACATCTGTTCGGAACCAAATATTTGGATAAACTGGGTATCAGTTACGCCGACCGTGTGCAGATAGATGCAACCACCTGGCATTTCCCGTTGACGCAAGCGATGAAGGCGGAGTTGGAAAAGAACCCGCATGTGTTGACCATCATCGTAGAACCCGAGACACAAGGCGGAGAGGTGTATCCACTCGGACATAACGATTGGACACGCGATAACTACGGACCCATTTATATTCCGCGCAAAGGCGACAAAATCCTTATTACCGAAGATAATTATTGGATTTACAAACGCATCGCCGATGCCTATGAGTTCCAACCAATCACCATTGGCGAGGAGTACGAATTTCAAATGGATTATTACTGGATGATGGGCGATAACCGTCACAACTCTGCAGACAGCCGATATTGGGGATTTGTGCCGGAGGATCATATAGTCGGTCGACCGGTCTTTATCTGGCTCAGTATCGATAAAGATAAGCACAAGATCCGCTGGAATAGGATTGGCAACACAATGAAGAAATGGTAAATCGTCAATCGTCCAATCGTAAATGAGTTTGGTTTTGCCTACCGCATATCTGCCTCCGTTGTCCTATATGCAGGCGCTGATGAGCGAACCGGTCGCGATAGAGGTGATGGAGACGTTTGAGAAACAGACGTTTCGCAACCGAGCCCTCATCCGCGATGCAAATGGCCAGATCGTTCGGTTAACGGTTCCTGTAGGCAAAGTGGAACATAAACAATTAACACGCGACATACAGATTAGCTACCAAAGCCACTGGCAGCACCAACACTGGATCACATTAGTCAGCGCGTACCAACACACACCCTATTTCATGTACTTCGCAGACTACCTGCGGCCATTTTATGAAAGGGAGTATAAATGGTTAGTAGACCTCAATGACGAACTGAACGCGACGCTCGTTTCGCTACTAAAGAAAGAAAGGCCGTCAGCCATCTACCGTCAACTATCAGAAAGATCGCAAGATTGGAGCGGACAGATTTGGACCGATAAACATCCGTGGCAAACGGAAATAAGCATAGTAGATACGTTATTTGATGAAAGAGATTAATTGGAGTAAATTGGGATTTCATTATACGGAACCGGACTATATAGTTCGCTCCGCGTGTCATGACGGCAAATGGGAAGAACCCTATGCCACACAGGATAAATACCTGCATTTGCACGTCTCTGCTACCTGTCTTCAATACGGACAGGAAGCGTTTGAAGGCCTGAAAGCCTTCCGTGGGATAGATGATAAGATTCGTATCTTCCGCTGGCGCGATAATGCGCGGCGAATGGCAAAGAGTGCAGAAGGATTGTTTATGAAAGCGGTTCCGGAAGAACTCTTCGGACGAGCCATCCGTTTAGCGTTGGAGAAAAACAGAGATTTTATTCCTCCATACGGCACAGGTGCTACGCTGTATTTCCGTCCGTTGTTGATTGGTACCACCCCGCGCTTAGGAGTAGGACCGGGTCATGATTTTGAGTTCATCGTCATCCCTTCTCCTATTGGTCCCTATTACCCGGGCAAGTTCCACTGTACAACATTTATCGTTAATCGGTATGTGGATCGAGCAGCTATGTATGGCACCGGACAATTTAAAGTAGGCGGTAACTACGCTTCCTCCTTCCGTGCCACAGAAGCCGCTCACGCTCTTGGAATGGATTGTATCTTTTTGGACGCTCAACACCATCGTTATATCGATGAATGCAGTGCCGCAAATTTTATTGGTATCAAGCGGAGTGCTAACGACAAAATAGAATACCTGACGCCGAAGAGCAACGCCATATTGCCGAGTATCACGAATGATAGTCTAATGACGCTGGCGAAGGAGCGAGGATACAAAGTTACACGGCGGCGTATCCGATTGGAGGAATTGGCCGAGATGAGCGAAGCGGCAGCGTGCGGAACAGCGGCAGTCATTTCGCCTATCGATAAAGTGATTGACTCAGAACGAAATATCACCTACTCCTTCGGTTCCGAACCAGGACACGTACTAACCGAACTCTATCGCGCGCTCCAAGACATTCAATACGGCCGCGCAGAAGACAAACATCACTGGTGTGATGTCATTGACGATTGAACGATTGACGAGGTACGATTGATTGACGATTTAGTCAATTGTACAATTAGATGCAATCGTAAATAAATGGTAAATCGTAAATATGTAAATCGTAAATATTAAAGTTATGTTTTCAAATCAACCCAAAGGGCTTTTTGCCCTCGCTCTCGCCAACACAGGCGAACGATTCGGCTATTACACCATGTTAGCCGTGTTTGCGCTTTTCTTGCGCGCTAACTTTGGCCTCGCTCCCGGTACTGCAGGACTCATCTATTCGTCCTTCCTCGGATTGGTGTATTTCCTGCCGCTGGTAGGTGGTATCCTTGCCGACAAGATCGGTTACGGTAAATGCGTAACCATCGGTATCATCGTTATGTTTATCGGTTATCTGCTGCTCGCTATTCCTTTGGGCGGCATTGATAACGGCTCCATCGCGCTGCCAATGACCGCAATGTTTGCGGCACTCGTACTCATCAGTTTCGGTACAGGTCTGTTCAAAGGCAACCTCCAAGTGATGGTGGGTAACCTTTACGATGACCCCAAGTATGCAGACCGTCGCGACGCTGCTTTCTCGCTCTTCTATATGGCGATTAATATCGGTGCAATGTTCGCACCTACGGCCGCCGTTAAGATTATGGCATGGGCACAAGAAGCACTCGGTTATAGTGTCAACGACAGTTATCACTTCGCCTTCATGGTAGCCTGTGCTTCGTTGGTATTCAGTATTGCTATCTACTATGCTTGCCGTCCTTGGTTTAAGCACGTAGAGCACACTGCTAAACAAGCCGCAGCGGCAGGACAAAAAGTAGAAGAACTGACGCCTGAACAAACCAAGAAACGTATTGTAGCCTTGTGCTTGGTATTCACCGTAGTACTTTTCTTTTGGATGGCATTCCACCAGAATGGTTTGACGCTTACCTACTTCGCCAATGAGTTTGTTACACCTACCGTCTTCGGTGCACAAACAATGGCTTTTGATATCATCAACCTCGTCATGGTGGCTATTCTCGTTTATGCTTGCTTCGGCGTCTTCGGCGAAGGAACGAAAGAGACCAAGAGTGTGTGGTCAGGCATCGGAGCTGCAGCCTTGGCAGTACTGGTATATAAATACATGAGTCATCCGGAGAGTCTGGAGATTGCTGCACCTATTTTCCAACAATTCAACCCCTTCTACGTTGTAGCCCTCACGCCGGTTAGTCTCGCTATCTTCGGTGCTTTGGCAAAGAACAAGAAAGAACCCTCTGCTCCGCGTAAGATTGCGTATGGTATGTTGGTTGCCGCAGCAGCTTATGTCTTTATGGCACTTTGCTCAGTAGGTTTATTAACCCCTGCTGCACAAGAGTTAGCTCGCGTCAGCGGCGAAGCTACCTTCGTTAATCCGAACGTGCTCATCATTACTTATTTGATTCTTACCTTCGGAGAGTTACTGCTTAGCCCTATGGGTATTTCGTTTGTCAGCAAAGTAGCACCTCCGCAGTACAAAGGCGCAATGATGGGTCTTTGGTTCGTAGCTACCGCCTTAGGTAATATGTTGGTATCAGTAGGCGGTTTCCTCTGGGGCACACTGCCATTGTGGCTTGTGTGGAGCGTATTCGTAGGCGTTTGCCTCGTAGCCGCTATCTTCATGTTCTCCATTATGAATAAACTGGAAGACGCAACGAAATAAGCTGAATACTGATTACTGAATACTGAATACTGAACACTATGCAAGAAGTAATCAAATATTTTGAATCGTTAGAGGCGCGTTTGGCGGCTCAAGAAACACGTATTGCGGCGCTGGAAGCACAGGTTGCAGAACTGCAGACGAAATCCGAGCAGTACGAAACGCTCAAACTAAGTTTTGAGAATCATTTGGATTCAATGGAAGAACATTGCCAAATGCTTGCCGAACATATTGCAACGCTTAGCACCGAACGCGAAGAACTATTAGCCCGTATTGATGAGTTCGAAGGCTTCGCTGATGTCGATCAACCGGAAATTCCGGTAACTCCGGAGATCCCGGAGATTCTGGAACCGATAATCGAACCGACAGAACCGGCCATCCCGGAAATTCCGGAAGAACCGGAAACTCCGGAACCGGAACTAGCCCCAGAGCCAGAACCAGAACCTACGCCAGAGCCTGTCCCTGAACCCGATCTCTTTACCGAAGAGCCGGTTTCGCCGAAGGCGGCCCTCTATGGCAAACCCGTAGAAGACATCCGTCAAGCGATCTCGTTAGGCGATCGATTCCTCTACCAACGGGAGTTGTTTGCTCAAAATGCAGAACTGATGCAACGTACCCTCACCGAACTGAATGCACTTGGTTCATTCGACGAGGCAGTAGCGTACATTACTACGCATTTTACTTGGGATCCTGAGTCGAACTCTTACCAGCAATTCCTCGTTGCCCTCCATCGCCGTTTTGGATAAATCGCACATCGTAAATCGTCCATTCGTACATGTTATACCTTGTCCCTACACCGGTTGGCAATCTGCAAGACATGACGTTTCGAGCTATTGAGGTGCTCAAGAGCGTAGATGTCATTTTGGCGGAAGACACGCGTACCAGCGCGGTGTTACTCCATCATTATGACATCCATACGCCGCTCAAGAGTCATCATAAATTCAATGAGCACGAGACGACAGCCGACATCGTTGAGCGCCTGAAAGCAGGTGCTAACATCGCTTTGATCTCCGATGCCGGTACGCCGGCTATTAGCGACCCCGGGTTCTTCTTGGTCAGAGCCGCAGCGGAAGCGGACATTGAGATTCAATGTCTTCCCGGCGCTACGGCGTTTGTGCCGGCATTAGTCAATTCCGGTCTGCCCAATAATCACTTCTATTTTGAAGGGTTCCTGCCGCAGAAGAAAGGACGTCAGACGCGTCTGCAATACTTGGCCCAACTGGATGAGACCTTTATCATTTACGAATCGCCCTTCCGCTTAGTGAAGACCTTGGAACAATTAGCAACGGTCTGCGGCGAAGAACGACGCGCGTCTGTCTCTCGCGAGATTAGCAAAGTGCATGAACAAACGGTGAGAGGCACGTTAGCGGAATTAATTAGTCATTTCAAACAAACCCCTCCTAGAGGAGAAATAGTCATTTGTGTAGCAGGCAATGAGTGAGATGAAATCCTTGGCGAAGGACACCGCCATCTACGGACTAAGTTCTATAATAGGTAAGTTCTTAAACTATCTATTGGTTCCGCTGTACACGTATGCCTTGGCTCGCACTGCCGACTATGGCATCGTTACGAATATCTATGCTTGGACAGCATTGCTATTAGTGCTCCTCACCTACGGCATGGAGACAGGATTCTTCCGTTTTGCGAACCGCGAAGATTACGATTCTCCAAGTGTCTATAAAACGGCTTTCTTCACGCTGCTTAGCACGAGTGCATTATTCTCAGTGCTCGTCATTGTGTTCCAACATCCCCTCGCGAACGTCCTAGGGTACGCGGATCACGCCGAGTTCATCTCAATGATGTTCGTCACGGTGGCTATCGATGCTTTCGCTTGCATTCCGTTCGCCTACCTGCGCTATCAGAAACGGCCCATCCTCTTCGCATCGCTCAAACTGCTGTTTGTGATTCTGAATATCGCCTTTAACCTGTTGTTCTTGGTGGTATTGGGGAAAAATGACGTCTTCTACGTCTTCCTCAGTAATATCCTCGCGACGACTATTCAAACGCTTTGCTTATTGCCGTTCACATTGCCTAAGGGAGGATATTTTGATGGTAAGATATTACGGGAGATGCTCCGTTACTCCTTGCCGCTACTCATTCTTGGCGTAGCCGGCATCATGAACCAAACACTGGACCGCATTCTGTTCCCGTACCTCTATCCCTACGAAGACGCACAAGCGCAACTCGGTATCTATGGCGCGTGCTTCAAAGTGGCAATGGTGATGATGATGTTTACGCAGGCTTTCCGCTATGCCTACGAACCTTTTGTGTTCGCCAAACATAAAGACCGCCAATCCGTCGAAGCCTACGCCGATGCGATGAAGTATTATATCATCTTCTCGTATCTTATCCTCCTTGGTGTCGTCTTCTATCTGGATATATTCCGTTATATCGTCTCGTCCGCGTATTGGGATGGACTGAAGATTGTGCCTGTTGTCCTTTGGACTTATGTCTTCCAAGGCATTTACTTTAATCTCTCTTTCTGGTATAAACTAACGGACGAAACCAAATGGGGTGCTTACTTCTCCCTCATCGGATTAGCCATCACTCTTATCCTGCAAATCATCGGTGTACCGCGTATCGGATACTGGGCAAGTTGCGGCAGCAGTCTCGTCTGCTATTTCGTCATTATGACGCTCTCGTATTGCATCGGACAGAAGAAAGCACCTATCCCGTACGACCTCAAACGTATCGGCATCTACACCGCCCTCACGCTCGGTCTGCTCGCTGTCTATTACGCCCTGCGCCTCTATTTCATCCATAATATGTGGGCAATGATGGGCATCAGCACTATACTTATTGGCATATATTTTGTAGTATTAACCCGTAAAGATTTCCCTTTGCAAAATGTTCTCAGGAATCGTAGAAACAATGGCTCAGGTCGTTAAGATTGAGACCGAGCAAACCAATAAACATTTTACTTTGCTTAATCCGTTCGGTGAACCGCTGAGCATCGATCAATCGATCGCCCATAACGGCGTTTGTCTGACAGTTGTCAAGATAAATGACGAAATGGTAAATGGTGAAATGGTAAATGTATATACCGTCACCGCTATGCAAGAAACGCTTCGATTAACTAACCTCGACCTTCTCCGTGAAGGAGACTGGGTTAACGTAGAGCGTTCTATGCTACTGGGTACGCGACTCGACGGACATATCGTACAAGGACACGTGGACCAAACGGCTCGTTGCATTGAAGTGCGCGAAACAGAAGGAAGTTGGTACTACCGCTTTGAATATGAAAGTTCACGGGATATGATTGAACGTGGCTATTTCTGTGTGGATAAAGGTTCGGTCTCCATTAATGGCGTCAGCCTAACCGTTTGCGAACCCGAAATCCAAGGCGATAAAGGATATGTATCCGTTTGCATCATCCCTTATACTCACGAGAACACCAATTTCAAATATATCGAGGTCGGTACCGTAGTCAACTTAGAGTTTGACATCCTCGGCAAGTACCTCTCCCGTTATGCCGCTATCCTAAATCAAAAATAATTTTTAATTCGTAATTTTTAATTTTTAATTACATGAATAATAGTTTATCTTTCCAACTCGGAACCTCCGTCGCACAGTATCTGATGCAATACGGAGAAAAAGAACTCAATTATGACGAGTTCAAAGCAGGCGTAGATTTTGTGCTCAAGGCCTCCACTAAAGCCAAAGAAGAAGGGGAAACCTTCCTCGCACAAAATGCTAAACGCGCAGGTGTCAAGACCACTCCTTCCGGTCTACAATACGAAGTGCTTGAAGCAACGCTCGGTCAAAAACCCAAAGCAACCGACACCGTCAAAGTGCATTACGAAGGTACACTCATTGATGGTACGATTTTTGACAGCAGTTACAAGCGCGGCGAGTCCATCTCTTTCCCGCTCAACGGTGTTATCAAAGGTTGGACCGAGGGTCTGCAACTGATGTCTGTAGGCTCTAAGTTCAAATTCTTTATCCCATACCAACTGGCCTACGGCGAGCGCGGCGCAGGCGCTTCTATTCCGCCCTACGCAGCCCTCATCTTTACCGTAGAATTATTAGGAATCGAATAAAATCATAAATCATAAATCATAAATCAAAAATGAAAAAGATCACTATCTTTTTATTAGCCGCTATCACATTGCTCTCTTGCGGCAACACGTACAAAGCACATGAGGTTACGCTTAATAGCGAGACCGACTCCATCAACCACACACTTGGTTTGGTAACCGGAATGCAAATCAAGGCTCAAATCCTGCGTGGAGACACATCCGACGAGGCCGTTGCTGAGTTCATCGATGCGATGGAAGCGGCTTATCTCGGCCAAACGGAAGAACTAAGTCCTATCGCTGCAGAGGGACAACAATTCGGCTCTGCAACCAAGGAATTTGAGAAAAAAGGCTTGGCTAATAATCCCGATTGGTCTCTTAACGAGAAACTGTATTTCCAAGGTTTTGTAAACGCCCTGTTTGAAGACACTACCGTCATGACCACAGAAGACGCACAGGCATTCTTTATGAAGGCGTACCAAACGCACTCCGACAAAGAAGCAAGCAAAACCATCACCGCTAAATGTCCGAAGAAAGCCAAGAAAGTAGCCCTCAAATCTTTCTCCGACTCGCTCAATTACGCGTTTGGCTATTTGAATGGCATGCAACAGAAAGTGCGCATCTTAGCGAACGAAGACGAAGGAGCTTACGAAGAGTTCATCGATAATGTGAACAAAAGTCTCAAAGCCAACGTTCGCAATCCGTACGCGGTAATGACGGCAAAGAGCATCGGCAAAATGATTCGCGAACAAGAGCCAATCGGACTCGTAGGCGTACCTGGCCTGGAAACCAACTTTGACATCCTCAAACAAGGTTTTGTAAACGGTCTTTATAACTTCACCAAACAATTCGATGCACAAACGGCAGGTCTGTATGCTGAAACTCATACTACTCGTCTCCGCAAAGAAGCCGGTGAGCAATTCTTGGCTGAAAACGCACTCCGCGAAGAAGTGAAAGTAACTGATTCGGGACTCCAATACGAGATTATCGAAGCCGGTAATGGTCCCAAGCCGACCGCTACTTCTACTGTCCGTGTGCATTATGAAGGTACGCTTATCGATGGTACTGTCTTCGATAGCAGCTATAATCGCGGCGAACCGATTGAATTCCCGTTGAATGGTGTGATTTCCGGTTGGACCGAAGGTCTGCAACTGATGCCGGTAGGATCCAAGTACAAACTCTATATCCCGTACAACCTGGGTTATGGCGAGCGCGGTGCAGGTGGTTCTATTCCTCCATATGCCACCCTCGTCTTCACAGTTGAGTTGCTCGAGATTAAGTAATTCGTAATAACGTAATAACGAAATAACGACCATGGGCGTCATCGCTAAGCAATCGATTCGTGGTACGATAGTGACCTATATCGGCATCGCCGTAGGTGTTATCACTACGTTCTTCGTGCTAACCCGTTTCCTCACAGCCGAGGAAATTGGGTTGGCGCGAGTGCTGATCGATGCCGCTACACTCTTCGTCGGCCTCGCCCAATTAGGTAGTTCCTCCTCCATCATCCGTTTCTATCCGTACTTCCACGAGAAGGATGATGACCACGGCTTCTTCTTCTGGGCGATGGTCGTACCTTTCATCGGGTTCATTCTTTTCGCGATCATCTATTGGGCGTGTCGCGTACCGCTCGGCGCTTGGTTTGGCGATAAATCGCCGCTCTTTGTGGAGTATTACTATTTCGTGCTGCCGCTTGCCTTCTTTATGCTTTACCAAGCGATTGGCGAGAGTACCGGCAATGTGCTGATGCATATAGTTGTGCCTCGTGCGGTGCGCGAACTGGTGGTACGCGTCGGATTATTAGTGCTGTACTTGTTGTATGCTTTTCGCGTCCTCTCGCTGGATGGCTTTGTGATCGGATTGTGTGCCAACTATGCCATCGCATCGCTTATTAACCTCTGTTACTTTTTCTCTCTTCAGCCAATCCGTCTCAAACCCGATTGGACGTTTCTGAAGGAAAATACTTCACTCGTTCGGCGGTACTTTGTCTATACGGCGTTTCTGATTGCCTCAGCCCTTACATCGGTCCTGGCACCAACCCTCTCGTCGTTCTTCGTAACGGCTAAAATGGGCTTGGACTCAACCGGTATATTCGCCATTGCTACGTATATGGCAGTGCTGGTCAGCGTACCTTACCGCTCGGTCATTGCGATTGCTTCGCCACAATTAGCACGAGCTATCAAGGAGCAAAACCGCGAAGAGTGTTCAACGCTTATTCGCCAGGTCACCCGTAACTTGCTGCTTATAGGTGGGTTCATTTTACTGACTATCTGGTTTAACATAGACCTCATTTTCCATATTCTGCCGAACGGTGCTATCTATGCCTCCGCTAAACAAGTGGTACTGATTCTTGGGCTTAGCCAACTCATTATGGCTACGTTCTCCATTTGCCTTACAACCCTTAATTATTCGCGGTACTATGCGCTCAGCCTAATCCTGTCGTTCATCCTAACCGTCAGCGCGTTATTTCTCAATAATGGGCTTATTCCTCGCTTCGGAATGGAAGGCGCTGCGCTCAGCAACCTCTTATCCTACGGACTCTATTATGTCCTTACCATCGCGTTGATTGTTCCCCTCGCACGAATTCGTATAGTGGATAAAAGTTGGTGGACCATCCTCGCGTTGCTGCTCTGCCTTTTCGCGCTCAACGCCCTCTGGCAAACCTACCTTCCCGCCCTCAACATCTGGCTGGATAGTATCGTACGCTCTGTTGTTCTCATTGGAGGTGGGTGCCTCATCGCCTACAAAACCAATCTCTCCCCTGAAATTAACGATCAAATCGTAAATTACTTTAAATCGTAAATCAATCGTACATCGTAATTCGTAATTTTTAATTCGTAATTCAAATTCATGCGCTATTTCATCACATTCTCATATGATGGCACATCCTTTCATGGTTCGCAGACACAGCCGAACGGAATAACCGTGCAAGAGACGATGGAGTCGGCCTTCGCCACTATTCTTCGCTCTCCTGTCCCTTTGACCTTTGCAGGTCGCACCGACGCCGGTGTACATGCGGAAGCGATGGTAGCGCATTTTGATTTCGACACCCCCCTGCCCGCTAATCTTGCCGCGCGACTCAATAACCTCTTGCCTCCTTCCATCGCCATTCGTTCGATTATACCGGTGAGAGACGATGCGCACGCTCGCTTCGATGCCATAGCCCGCACCTACCATTATCGGATTACTACACGCAAGGATCCTTTCACTTACCTTACCCATGCGCGTGTAGCGCCTGGACTCGATTTCGAGGCGATGAATAGCGCAGCGCAACATATGCTGGGTACGCAAGATTTTGCGTCCTTTTGCCGCGCGCACACAGATGTCAAGACCACTATCTGCACGGTTACTGAAGCCCGATGGATACAAAAAAACGAAGAGGAAGCCATCTTCGTCATTACCGCCGACCGTTTTTTGCGTAATATGGTTCGCGCGGTGGTTGGCACCCTCTTTGAGGTCGGCCGCGGACGCCTTACCGAATCTCAATTCGTGGACATCATCACCGCCCATAATAGATGCAAAGCAGGCCATTCAGCTCCCGCCGAAGGCCTATCTCTCACGCACATTGCTTATCCGCAGACCATTTTTCATAGCCACATATCCTGCGGCTAAAAGGGCCATAAACACCATCACCGTCCAATCGCACTCCAATGGACACCAGCAGTAACCTGCTCCGCCTTCTTCGGTCGAACATTGGCAGCCTTCTTCCAAACCAGCGCCACAACCCGAGCACACCCATCCGCCATCACCGCCATTAGCATCAGGATCCCACACATAGTGGCAATGATCACAATACCCCGGCGTACCAGGGCCAGGGCTAGGAGGAGGAGACGTCGGTTCCGGCGCTCTCCTAGGGCCGCATTTCGGTCCAATAGACGAATAGGTAGTACTTGACATCACTCCGCCGCGAACGGACGAAGCGCTAGTAGTAAAACCCTTAACTTGAAGCGTCGTAGCCGGTGTATAAACACCGCGTGACGCAGATACACTCATTCCTCCGCGCATCGCATTTCCTGAGGCATACATGCTGCCGGCAGCGCGCTGCGTAGTTCCGCCCGAATAAGCCGTCGAAGGACGACTTCCCAAATACATCGATGTGCTATACATCGAGCCGGAAGATGAGAGCGAACTGGCGTATACGGCTTGAACAATCCCAAGCACGCACACTATAAGTATACTAACAATCTTTTTCACACCTAATACCATTTTATTTATACCTTCGCTGGGTAGGCGACAGACTCACCTCCGCTGCTGTTAGCGTACGCGATTTCCCATCGCATTGTATAGTACGCCGTCCTTCAGCACGTATAATTGACCGTCCTGAATAAATTTCTGCACAGTTATCTTATCTTGATGATCTTCTATGTCGGTAGTAATTTGCGACGAGCCATAACTTTGAACAATCTCGAAGCGGCCGATCACATCGCTATTGGGAACAGCATAGAACATATATTCTGCACCTTCGTACAACTCAATCGTCCGATCCTCGATATGATCCTGAAGCGCCAGATTCTGATCGCTATGCACATTCGTAAAACGCATTGTATACACCATATTATCATTGGTACGAATTCCTATCTGAGTACCGATGATACGATCCGTGGCATCTACTGATAGATACTCATCGTCCTCATTTACCGTATAGATATTGATGGCGCTTGCCTTCACATGGGCGTCGTATCCATTCTCAAACTTCGGCGAGAAACGATCCTCATTGGCAATAATCTGCACGTCGTCGCTCTGCGAGCCGGAAATCAACGTAATAAATAACGTCTCATACTCATTCGTCGGATTAGTGGCACGCACACGAATCGGACGATTCGATGCCGTAGTATTCCAAACCAAACGTGTATAATCGAAAGTCATCTGCGTCTCTGCAGCAGCCGCGCGTACAAAGAATCCTTGCATCGACGGAATCACGGTCGGATACGTGTAGCCGCCCACGGTCGTACCTGCCAAGTTAATGGGCACAGTGGTATAGCGTCCCGGGCCGTCCTGCGTCTCACTCGAATTATACGTCGAACCGGTATTGAACAGATAAACCGTCGCGTCCATGCCCTCAGGGAAGCAACCCGAACCCATCTTAGTCATATCCATCGGAGCAGCAAAACTATTTGCCAATAGATTCCATCCCTTGGTTTCACTTGTGTACGCCAAATCAACATAGTGCGTACCATTGGATACAAGTTGACCTTTGAAATTCGTCACAGCGCCATTGGCATTCGCACTCTGAGAATTAGCAAAACCGTGGAATGGCGCTACCTCAAGAGTAGATTTATTATTGATCCAATCGCCGTCTTCTTCGTCCCAACTATATATCCAGCCTCCAACGATACTCTTTATCTTAGTACCAGGAGCCACGATCGGTGCACCTACGTATTGCCAATTCATATCGCCAACTACGCCCAGTTGAGTGGAGGTATTACCATTCGAATACCCCAGACGTAACATCTGCACCTTAGCTTGCGGCATCTCTGCCATTGGCGAGACGCGAAGGAAGCCGGTCTGACCATGAGATGCTACATCACCGGTCTCAACCGACAACGTGAGGTTATCCACTGTAGCATCGCTGATACCGCCGGCATAAACCGTCAAACCACCAGTCGGTGCAATCGTCAGACTACCGCCCACACCAATCGTCACACTATAGGCCTCTACCGGCTCAGTGATGGTCACAGCACGACTAACCGTCACAGGCGTCGTAGCAGTGGTCTCATCTGCACTCCATTCTGCGTTATCGTCGGTAAACACTACCGTGTCACCTGCAGAAACAGTCAGCGCAACAGGGATACAAATAGTATCCAGCGCGGAAGTAGTAATCCAAATCGTATCCTCAATCTCAGATGCAACAGGCACGCTACCGCTCAGTGTGAAGGTATAGGTACCATAGTCACCGCAATCATTATCCACAGTCTTGTTCGGCGTCAGCGACAGATAGTCGCCTGTGTAGCGATAGTTCAATACCGGCTTATCCGAATAATCAACCGTGAAACTCTTCGAGATAGCATCTCCTACTGTAATATCATCATCGCTGATCGATGATACGCTCGCCGTCAGATACGTCTTTTGCGTAATTCGTAAATCGCTAAACCATTTAGAAATGGTTCCACCGGCCTTTATTTTGATACTACGATAATCAGCAGCAGAAATATCCAGTTCTTTATCGGCGCCACTGGTTGACAAGCTTCCGGCACTATAAGAAGCAATCTCTGTCTGGCCGGTAGTACAATTGGCGTCCGTGTATCCATAAATATGCAGAGTATTTGAGGCTGCATCTCTATACTTACCTACTTTGATATAGATCTTATCGCTCGGAGGAAGATTCTTGTACGTCTTTCCGCTGGAATTATCATACATACCCACAGCGTGCTCTTCTGAATCTACTACTTCGCTTCCGCACGCATCACCAAAACGGCGCACACGCAGACGCTTTGATGCCTTTGCGATTGCATACTTATCGTCCTCTGCTGTTGTCACATTGATCGTCACTTCAGCCATACCGGTCACAAAGAGCGTATCTTCGTGGATACGTGCATATTCATCGTCGTCCTCGAACGAATAAGTAACCGGCTTATTAGTGGCCGTACCGGCAGAATCCACCGCACAAGCAGTCAAGATAATCGTATCGTTGATATTACCCTCTGCGTCTGCCAGTAAACCAACCAAGTTCTGATTCCATACGATATTGTGCGGACATTCATCAATCTTAATCGTCTTTGTATCCGACACACTTTCGTACTCACAATCGCCTGCCGAAGTCGCAGTTAAGGTTACTTCGCCTTTCTTCAGAGCGCTAATCTTAAAGGCTGAAATAGGCCTGGTTACCGACAGTTTGTCCGCATTACCACTTTCGTAGTTCGCAATACCGGTATGTGCGCTTGCCACCAAATTAGAGAGATCACTGCCGGCATACACGTGAATCATACCATCTTCCGCATTCACTCCCTGCCATACAATCTCATCAGATAATTTATTAACAGTGATGAGCGTATCCAAATCTGCTGCAGCATATGTTCCACCTCCTGCATAAGAAGCTGTAATTCTTGCCGAACCGCCGCATTTGAAATCCAATGTATTCACGCTCACAATATCTATCTTAGCCGAATCGCTACTGGTCAACGTAATCGTCGGACTTGCCACCAGCGCACCGTTCTCATCACGTACGCGGAACACACTCGTTGCAGCAATATTATCTGCCGTCACACTATACTCTCTCGATCCGAAATACTCGATCGTCGTTGCCAACTGATCCTTTGTCTGCGCACTAACCGTCAAAGTCTTATGCTCATACGGTGTGTAAATATATACTTTTGCGTCAGTAATATTCTCTGCAACAGCACTGGTATATGACAATGTAATGGTTTTAACATTCAATGTGTCACAATCAAACTCATAACTTGTTTCTCCGTTTGCAAACGTAATATGCGAGTTTGTACTTGCCAACTTGATTTTTTTAGCATCAGTACTATAATGAACATTAAAAGTAGCTGTAGTCGCTGAACCTGATGACGTTCGCTTTGGCATTGTTAAACTTGTAATCACACTTCCTCCGGCATTCTTAATATCAAAGAATTTATATCTACTTACGCGAACGCTTTTAACATACGGATTATCTCCTCCGTTTTGTTCAAAGAACAAACCTTTTGTAGCATGGTCAAGTTTAATCTCAACATCAGTATAATTGTCCATGTCTTCTTCTGCATCTGCATTATTCTTATTTTGCCAACTTCCATCAATCAACATACTAACGTAGGCATTATTGCCCCATTTAGTACCTTTTGCTTTCATGCGCAAAAATAAAGTGTCTGCTACTCCTGTTTCGTGCCAACGAATAGTTTTTGCTAATTCAGAAACTGTTTTATCCGAAGCATAAACCGTATCATACACATAACTTCTCGGGTTCGGAAGCGTTCCGACATTAATCGTACAATTCCGAGTTGTTGCAGCCTCATACATATAATCTTGTGCTTGACTTACCGCAAAAACGGCACTTCCTTCGCGACAATTAGCCACAAACTTATGATTATCCTTATCATACACAGCTACATCACCCGAAACACGAGTAACATCAAGCGGAGCATAAGCATTATTATCCGAACTAAAAGTTACGCCAATTTCTTCATCGAAGTTCAAGTTTTTACTCCATCCATCCCATGAACAACTTATTGTATTGCTATATCTACTTACTGTAAATGTATACAAGTCGCTCGAATCCTTCTTGATATTATAAACGGCGTCTGCTTTTTGGTAGAACTTAATCGTAGCCACACCATTATTCAATGCCGTAATAGTGTTGCCACTTATAGAAATAACATCATTAGGATAGGAACTTCCGTCACGATTTCCCGTCGGAGCAGTAGTCGTCGTGATTACATAATAGAAATTATCACTTGACGAAGACGAAGGTGTTGGGGTTGAAGTATTCGAGAATACAAAGTTAAATGTCCCCCCCACCTTTAACGAATGGCTTGTACCTTCTACTGCGCCATCAAAACTTGGCACCTTTGTCAATGTCCAGACAGCAGTCAATGTAGTATCCCTTGTTGGAGTATATGAAGCACCCGCTCCTCCTATCCTTGTTTCACCAATATACCAACCGGCAAACGAATAAGAGCCATCACCAACATAAACAGGAGCTGCAGTTGGCTCTGGTAAAGTCACAGCCGTTGTCCCAGCACCCCATTTCGCATATAAATAACCTGTACCACTGGTTGCAATATTAGGAGCACTTGTAGTCGTTTCTCCACTCGCAAACGCAACAGCACCGTCAGCACTTCTCGCCCAACCTGCAAACGGATAATAAGCCGTATCTACAGCCGTTCCACAAGTGCCACCATTGATATCGAAACGCACAACATATTTAGCCTTATAAAATCCATTCGTTGCTAATGTCGTATTGGCATCATACGTAACCCCTGTTGTACTTGCCGTCGAACCATGTGTACTCCCATTACCATTGTAAGCAATGGTATATGTGTTTGGGGTGCGTGTATAGGTAAGTGATAGACTTTTGAGAGCAACCTTTCCATAAGCACCAGCTATTCCATGGGCACTATTACGTCCTGTTGTGAAAGTAAAAGTTGATCCCAATCCTGCATTATTTTGTATTGTGGCAGAAGCGGTACCTGTTCCTCCTTTGGTATACATTTTTGCTGTATATTGAGATGAAGATCCATCTGTTACTTTTCCGTAAACGCCATATGTACTAGTAGAAATTTCTGTTTGAAAAGTAGCAACGGCTTCTGTTACCTTAATGGTATACCCATCATTATAACTACTCCAACTCATGGTTCCCGAATTGGCATCTTTTTCATTAGAGGAGTTTTTTTCTTTTGTTGATAAATCATATCCTAACGTATTTTGAGCAACATTAGAAAACGATAAAGAAATTTTTCCATCATTCCATGAGGTAGTACTTGTATTCACAAATGATTGACTATACGAGTCTCCCCACGCTTCACCAACGCCGAATACCATCAGCATCAGCACGGCAAAGAATGCATAGCGCATCGAGCGAAGGCTAGACAATGCAGCTACTCTCACCGTACCTTCAGTTAGAGATTCCTTAGAGATTCCTTGGAGGTTCGTTGGTTGTTCTCCATCCATCTCCCTACTCACACGCTCACCGATAACCGGTAACCCGTAACCCATAACCGCTTTCAATTTCTGCATGACAAAGTTGACAAAGTTGGCAAAGTTCCGAGCACCCATAACCGGTAACCCGTAACCCATAACCACTTGTTTGAGATTTTTTAAAAAGTTTCTCATCTTTATATTTCCTTAAAATTCGTACTATTTACCTTATTTGCTAACTGCACTTTACAAAATGTCCTATTATTAAGATTTTGCTAACTCTATTTGGCAGTTTGCCGCTTAAAAAGCGTGCAAAATTAATATTTTTTTTTGATATATGCAAATGTTTTTGCCCTTATACGCGCGCGTAATTAATAAGGTATAGCCGAATCTTAAAAAATGATACTTTTTCATCCCTCACAAAAAAACAGCTCGCATTTCTGCGAACTGTTTTTCCATTTTTTCTATCAATATATGCCTTAACGAACTTCCAATCCGTTAATAGTATATACTTTATCACCACGAATGATAAATACTTGGCCATTAACCATCACCTTAATTGCCTTTTCTCCACTCTCTACATTCTCCCAACCGGTCGGTACAGCCGCAACTCGATTAACTTTTACCGGTACGGCTTTCGTTGCGGGAGCATAATTCGGGTCTGCCGGAGTAAACTCTACCTCATATTCGGTATCTTCTACCGCTGCTTCGCCCGGATCGGTTGCCGTAAACTTCAAGGTAAAGAGATCTTCGATCCATCCGAACAACTTAGCAAAGGCTGCTTTAATCTTCTCCAATACTTCATCATTCAGTTCTTGACCTTCTTCCAATTCAATCGGCTCCTCCAAATCACCAATCTCAGTCTCTGCTTGGTTCACAATGACATGCACAGAGCAAGTCGTGGTGTTATAAGCTTCCGAATTAGAAGGAGTGAAGATCACTTCTCTATCATACTCACCGGCATTTAATTCTTCATCACCATCCGCCCAAGCGAATGTACCTTCTACGCTTGCTTCGCCGCCTGTCAGCGCCGATTCACTCAGTTTCTGACCGAACGTAATTTCCGCAGCCGTAGGCAAAGTCGTAATTTCCGGTGTTCCTTTACGAACTTTAGCCATCAGTTTGATTTCCGCACGATAAACACCATTATAGATAACCACATTAGCGGAGTCTTCGCACTCAATATCCTGTGCAGCAAAGGTAACCGGAATATTTACCGTACCTGACTTATTTACTACATTTGCGACAGTATAACTATCCAGCGTAAACTTATCATTATCACAACTGATCTTCAAGTCACCACCATTCGCAATACTATACTTCACCGTCAATGTTCCTTCACCATCAATCGTCGGAGCAGTTTGAATCTCAGCCGCCTCAGCCTTCAGCCAAGTCTTACGCGTTACCGTAATATCTTTCATATAACGCGTATAACTACCACTTTGAATATAGATGCCATTCACCTCCGGATCCAATTCATACTCGAACCACTTGTAATCATCCTTATCCAATTCACCTACATCAATCGATTTGAACTCAGACCACTCGCCGTTTTTACGAACAAATATTCCCATACCACCAACTGCGGTTGAAGCAGATTTGCAGGCCTTAAATTTCAATGTTCCACTTGCTTCTTCGTCCCAAGTCAACTCATCCGATTTGCCCCAAGAAGAACATTGTATACCGTCATTGTTCGTATACACATAACGTGTCACTTCCGACATGCGTGCTACATTGATAGAAAACTCTATACTATCACTCTTGTACTTCTCTGTCTCTGGCAATGTTGCACGGAATATTGCAGTGCCCTCTTTATCCAGAGCAGTAGCCACACCTTCGTTTAATGTTACAAACTCACCACCTGAAACCGGCGATAATTCTACCACCGTGTCCGAAACCACATTGAATGCAACAGAAGCATTTTGCGTCGGATTCAACGTAATAGTTGATTGCTCAATATCAGCCAACAAAACAGCCAAACTTGGAGTCTTTTTGGTTACATCTAACTTCAACTCCTCGCTTTTTGCTTCAATTGTAGTTGTACCTGCTTGCGTAACGGTAATCGTCACTACACCTACGCTAAGACCGGTCAATTCTCCGTTTTCTGTGTTGTACTCCACAATTCCCTCCGGAGCAATTTGTACGGTCGGATTATTCACATTAGACAGCGTTAAAACAGCCTTCTGGTCTAATTCAATTTCCGTTTTGTCCAAAACGAATTGCGGAATCAGTTTATTTACCCAATGTGCCGTAAGTGCCAAATCGGCAGTAGGAACAATCACATCACCGGCTTTACCAATCCATGTTTCACCTTCATACCAACCATTGAATAAGAACCCATCACGGCTCACTTCTGGAAGCGTTACCGATCCGTCCGTCCATTTAGCAAAGAGATCAATTGTGCTATTGTGTGCAGGTAGCGGAGTCGGAGTGTTCAACGACTCTTGGTTTCCATATACCACCGTACCTGTAGCACTCTTTGCCCAACCGGCAAAAGCAGCCGACGCAGTAGCGGAAGTTTCATCGCACTCACCTTCATTAGCATCGTAAGTTACTGTGAAAGCACGCTCAAATGCATTGGCAGTCAGATTCTGCGCCGTACCGTAGATAAAACTTTGATTTTCCATACTACCGCTTGTAGCACCGTTCCCATCGAACGTTACGGTGTAGGAGTGGCCCACAAATGTAGCGGTAACTGTTTTAGACACACCAGCAGTATTTCCCGAAAAAGTAATCGTATAATAGCCAGCGTTATTCCACGTACATTCACTCACGCCTGTACATATGTATCCTGTATTCGGTTTCACCCAAATATAGTATGTATCATTTTCCCACAAAGCAACCCCCCCGTGCCTAGTCGACTCACTTGCAGAAGTGCTATACTCTGTTGGAGCCGTTGTATTCTTTGTCACAGCAACTAAACCATTACCGCTGGCATCTACAGTAATGTTCGTTATTGAAACTGCCCATGCTTGACTTATTCCTAGCAGGGCAAAGAGGATTGTAAAAATAAAATTAATCTTTTTCATCTTTTTTATACCTTTCTTAAAATTTCACATCTTTTATCTTTTGCTAACTGCATTTTACAAAATGTACTGTTTTTAAGATTTTGCTAAATACATTTGGCAGTTTGCCGCTTAAAAAGCGTGCAAAATTAATATTTTTTTTTGACATGTGCAAATATTTTTACCTCGCGCGCGTACCTTTTATAATAATCGAAAGTCGAATATTAAAAAAAAGCACTTTGCATCTTACGACACAAAGTGCATTTCTATCGATTTGCCGTTTAGAACGGCTACCAACCCGTTTTATTGCATTACCACACGTTGAGCACCGTGCTCGAAGCGGAAAATATACACTCCGCTGCTAAGACGATAACCTTCCGGCTGTGCACCTACGAGTTGACCTGTTACGGTATATACGCCTACCAGACGTCCTCTAACCGACACATCGTCTATTCCGGTAAACTCCGGTTCTTCTACAACCACTACCCATTTACCTAAAGCCTCAGCCGGCAAATAGTTGTCATCGCCATCTTGCTCAGCCGAGATAATGGCAACACCTACGCTCAGGGCGTGCAATAGATTGCCTTCCACTTCTACTACCTCTTCATCCGAGCTATAGTACGTAATCGGCAGTTCCGATGAAGCATGAGCGTGCAGTTCTAAGGTTTGACCTATTACCATCTGCGCGATGGTATCACCGCTTTCCCAGATGATTGTTTGCTCTGCTTGTAATACCGTTACTTCAACCACGGTATCGAACGGCAGATAACTCTGCAGGTCAGCCGGCACAAAGATTACACGCTGCTGATGCGTACCTGCATTGAGGATCAGGTCTCCATCTTCCCATTGGAACTCACCCTCTGCATTTGCCTCACCGCCAATCAGAGCCGATTCCGATAAGGGTTGACCATAGTAAATATCTGTAGCTGTAGGCAGAGCTACCAGTTCTGTCTGCATTGCATTGCTTACAAAGAGTTCTTTCTCCACAGGCTCTGCCGCTGCATAATAGTCATTACCTGCTTGTGTAGCCGTGATAATCGTGCTGCCGAGCGTCTTAGCACGCAGTATATTGCCATTTTCTACTACAGCTACGCTCTCATCATCTACTACATAGACTATCTCCAAACCAACTGAAGAATACTTAGGCAACTCATGCGTATCACCCACAGACATAGCGAACAGCGGACTACTCCATTCTATCTCTTGGGACGCCTTAGCTACCGTCACAGGCACATCTATCTTAACGGAAGCATAGAGTTTGTCTATCGGCGTGAAGACAACCGAGTAGTTATTGGTTCCTACAGCTACTGCCTGGTCAGGATCCTCCCATGCGAATGTTCCTTCTGTAGAAGCCGCACCTCCGGATAGTACCGATTCAGCTAACGTCTGACCGTAAATCAGATCTGAGGCCGTTGGAGCGGTAATAATAATTACCGGCACAGCAGTAATCACAATCTGCTTGGTCATCGATGTCTCGTTAAAGCGATCGTCGCCCTCTTGGTAAGCGGTGATCTCTACCGTACCTGCAGCCAGAATAATCAGGCTATCGTTCTCTACGTAGGCAATCGTGCTATCCGAGCTGAAGTAAACTACCGGCAGATGGGACGATGCCTTAGCCGTTAACTTGACATGATCGGTTGTCTTGCAAGTCTCCGGCAAATTGAAGTCTTCTATCGACTGATTGAAGCTCACAGTAATCAAACGAACCGGTATCTCAATACGCGACTCATCCGCCTTTCCATCCGAAATAACGATAGTATCAGTATATTCCGTATCTTTCTCCGTCGGAGTGAAGGAAACGATAAACTGATCGTCGCCATAAGTACCGCAACCTCCGCCTAAAGTAGTTACATTCAGGTTGAGAAGACCTTTCTTGGTCGTTACGGTCATCAGGTCAATATTCGAGTGGCTGATGGTGATCGTACGTTGCCAGATGGCATTCCGTTCACCGTTTTCGCTGATGGCATCTACATCCGCACGCATGAATTTTGCACGTTCTACACGAATATCATTAATGGTATGGGTGGTCTCCGTCTCCGTGGTACGGAAACGAATCTTGGTTGCCGTCTCATTGAGTGCGATGGTACCGGAAGCTGTAGCATCTGTACCTACCACCGTGTTATAGACATTATTCCATCCCCATACATTGTCAATCTTAGCATATTGGTCTACTAAGAGCGCTGCATATGTCGGTTGGGTAACAATCCAAATGCCAACCGATTTCTCACCATGTTTAGCGGAGAAAGTCATAGTAGTCGGGGTTCCTTCGAGCACATATTCTTGGGAGAAGCTATTACTGCTACTGAGCACTAATTCATTCTCCACGAGTGCTTTCTCATTACATTGTGAATGGGGGTCACGTACTATCACATAGTTGCGCTGTGAGACAGGCAGATACTCTTCGCCATTAATCTCACCACCTGCTTGGAATGCGGTAATATACGTTTCGCCTTCACCTACAACGATTAACTGCTTACCTTCCACGCGAACGATGGTCTCGTCTGCCGATTCGTAAGTAATTTCACCACCGCTGGAAGCTTCTGCATTCAGTTCAACACCTTCGTCCGTTGTAAGCAACGAGAGCAGGTTTTGATTCCAAGTGATCGTTTGCTTGAGTAGCAGCGTTACGGTGAACTCCTGGGTATCTTCGATAGGATCGTACTCGCTGTTACCGGCTTGACGCGCGGTGATATTTACCGTACCGGCTGCACGGGCATAAAGTGTATCGTTGATCACTTCGATAATCTCCGAGTTAGCAGACTCAAAGGTAACTGCCTCACCGCTGGTAGCCGTTGCAACAACTTGGATGTTATCATCCGGATGGTTCTCGCCCACATTCATTGCAAAGCCTGTAGCGGCTAAGTCTGCATTCCAGTTGATAGTCTGGGAACGCTTGGTAGTCTCTGCAGAAACGCTAATAACGCGATTCAACTCATCATTACCGTTGCTGATAAGGATTTCTGCCTCCTGTACACCTGTCTCACTCGTGTGCGTGAAGGAGATGGTGAGTTCTTGCGAACCGTAGTTCTCGTAGTTACCAAAGGTAGTCGGGCTGACGGTGAAGCGCGGGTTACTGCTGGTTACCGTCATCGGCGCGATATTACACCAGTTGACATTCACCGTACGGGCTACCTCACCGGAGTTGATAACAGCCTTGCCAAAATCAATACTGTCAGGTTCCGGATCATGAATATAACTGAGCTCGCTGATTTGTACATTGCGGAAATAACCGCCGAAGTTTCCGGAATAACAGAGTTTGACATAACGCGTAGTAGGCTGTAATTGAACTGTTTGCGTAGCAGAGAACGACTCGCCGACGTACGTACCTGTCCAAATCTTTGCGCCATCAACTGATGAAGTAGCGCTTTCTTGAACAAACCATTCTACGTTTGTACCGTTGTCGGAAGAAGTAGCTAATTCAAAAGTCAGTTTGTCAGGAATACCTTCAAAGTGGAAGATTACATATTTGTCATCCCAGTTGAAGCCACCTCCAGTTACATTTCCCAGCGTGATTTGCTTACTAACATCCCAAGAAACAGTTCCTTCAGATGCAACTTTCACTTTGTCGTAATCCCATAAACTCTTGGTGATTGTCATGGGCAAGTGAAGCGGGTCTTTCTGAACAGAAACAGAGAACTCCTTAGAAATAGTCTTATAAGTGTCTGTCTCCGGCAGCGTAGCACGGAAGACGGTTGTACCGATATTACCGGAGGCAATCAGTTTGCCGTTGGAATAGGATACAAACTCACCGCCGCTAACGACATTGACTTGCACTTCTGCATCAGATACTTTGTTAAAGGTCACATTTACACTTTGTCCCTGGAATAATTGCAACTCAGAAATCTCTTCTTCATTGACGAGCACAGCGAGACTCGGTGTTTTTTTGATTACATTCAGTTTGAACTCTACATGCTTGTAGCCCAACTCTTCTGTTTCGTTTTGGGTAATGCTGATAGTAGCTTCTCCCGCAGAAATACCTGTGAGGGTTCCATCCTCAGGATTATAGAATACGATATTCTCCGGTGTGATCTGTACCGTAGGATTATCCACATTTGTCATAGTCAGGACCGCCGTTTGACCAAGCACAATTTCTGTTTTGTCGATAGAGAATGTAGAAGTCACCTTCTCGGCCCAGAGTGCCTTCAGATTTAGATCGGATGTCGGAATATAGGTTTGACCTGCATCACCAATCCATGTATCGCCATCATACCATCCACCGAAAATGAAACCTTCTTTGGTAGCCTCCGGGAAGGTGATACTTTCTTGCCATTTAGCATACAAGTCAATCACTTTCCCGTTTTCAGTCGTTAGATTCTTGACACTTTGCTCATCGGCATAAACCACCTCACCATTCGCAGAAGTAGCCCATCCTATAAAGGGGAAATCGGCGTTGATGGATATCACGTCGCACTCTCCACCATCGGCATCAAAATTAAGGGTGTAAGCACTATGCACGAATGCGTTAGGAGTTAGAGTTTGTGCAACATCGTAAGCAAACTCCTGATTGTCCATTTGTCCATCAATAGCATCATCCGCATGGAAAGCAATTGAATAGGTAATTGGAGTGATTGTATACGTGATTTCTAACCAATAGATGTTCGCCTCATTAGTAGCAGAAATAGTTATGTTTCCATTATTACCTAAGGACAATCCACCGAGATAGACATTATCATTCGTATTCCAGCCTTTGACCGTACCACATTTGATATCATTATAGTAAATATCGATACTGCCAACGTGTCCTCGACCGTACTTACCCTTAATCTGAGATACATTAATTATATAGCCGGGATCTACCGTCCAAGAAACAGAATACGTTGTGCTACCTGCAATGATCAAATACTTACCAGTTATATTATCATTATAACTCGTATTTGAACCAGAAAAAGTAAACAGCACGTGGTTTCCGTTCCAAGAATAGCTATTTTCCCATTCTGCGCCTTCGATTTTTGCTGTGTCTGCCCAGGAAGTTTGACTAATACCTAAAAGGGCTAAAAGAATTGTTAAAAAGTAAAATTTTCTCATATTTTTTTTGTATTATTATTTTCAATTTGATTTTGCAAAGTGCATATTACAAAATGTACGTTTTTTAAGGTATTTTGCAATAATTGTTGCTCAAATAGGCTCAAAAAACGTGCAAAATTAATATTTATTTTTGGAACACGCAAATTTATGAGGTCTTATACGCGCGAATAATAAAAAGGTATAGCCGAATATTAATAATCGTACATATTCGAAACGAAAAAAAACAATTGTTATGATAAGGCGCAAGAAGTTTTTAAATGGCCAGAGTATGTCCATTTTCTAAAATCACGGAATAATATACGTAGTATATTATAGGGTAAGGTATGATACGTTGAAGTCTCGTATCACTCTCGTAGTTGGCTCGTAAACGACTCGTATATGGCTCGTAGTTGGCTCGTAAACGGCTCGTAGTTGGCCCGTAGCCGGCCCGTAAACGACTCGTGCAAGTTTCGAATTGTTAGTTTTCTACGAGTTTGAAACAGTTGCAATTTTCGACATAGTACGTGATTCGTCGGATGTCAAAATCCGTACCATTTTTATTGCGAATTTTGAGGAAGAAATCACCTTTGTAGGGTAGCTCGGCATCGATAGTAATAGAGGTGTATTTCACACCAGCGGAAACCTCTTCCCATGCGCCGTTAGCCTCTCGGATGTAAATGCCTATATCTGAGCCGGTTAAAGTCTTAGCAGAAGAATACGTTAACTGAATTCGATACCAATCTTCTATCACTTTGTCGGTCGTGACACTATCGTTGGAAAAATTCATCTGCAAAACGATATATCCACCAGAAGATGTGAAAGTTGCTTTTTTATAACAGGTATAGTTGACCAAATCGGTCGAAGCGGTGGTAGATGTCATCGTTTTAATCAACGAACCCGACAATCCAAAGGTCGTAAAATCATGTTCAATTTGTTCCGCCTGAGCGGTGGAAACAAATGCTCCCAAAAGTGCGCAAAGACACCCTATCAATGCTATCTTATATTTTCTCCAACAAGCCATTATTGTTCATATGCTTCAAATCGACTGCAAAGATAGTATATTTTTATGAAATATGCAAAAGAATGTTCATTGTTTCTCAGCAAAATGCGTTTTTTATCAAAATTCGGCCGAAAATGCGTTTCGCTCTTGCATATACAAAATATTTTTTGTATCTTTGCGCACTTTTTGCAGATTGAATAAGAATGCAACTATTTCAACATATAGGAGAGTACATGCTTCTGATGGCGAAAGTGCTTCGTTTGCCCGATCGGCAGCGGATGTTCTGGCGTCAGTATAGCCGTGAGTTGGAGAAGCAAGGTCTGCAATCCTTGCCGATCGTGCTCATCATATCGGTTTTTATCGGTGCGATTTTGACTATTCAGGCCAAGACGAATACTGAGAATCCGCTTTTGCCTACTTATACGGTAGGTTTGCTGACACGCGAGACCTTGTTATTGGAGTTCTCGAGCACTATTTTGTGTCTTATTTTGGCGGGCAAAGTAGGTTCGAACATCGCTTCGGAGATTGGTACGATGCGTATCACGGAGCAGATTGATGCGATGGAGATCATGGGTGTGAATAGCGCTAATTATCTCATTTTGCCTAAGATAATGGCGTTTGTAACGATGATGCCGATGTTGGTGATTATCTCTACGGCGGTCGGATTAGTAGGCGGATGGGCGGTAGGTGCTTTCACGGATATTATTACCGTGCATGATTACCTCGTGGGCGTACAATATGCGTTCAATCCCTATTATGTATGGTACGGTATTATTAAGAGTTTGGCTTTTGCATTTGTGATTACCAGTATGGCGAGTTATTACGGCTATACCGTCCGCGGCGGTGCGCTGGATGTCGGTCGAGCAAGTACCAATGCCGTGGTAAATAGCAATATAATGATCCTGTTTTTAGATTTAATCCTCAGCAAATTGCTGCTATGATTGAAGTTAAGGACATAGTAAAGAGTTTTGATGGGAACGTGGTTTTGGATCATGTGACGACGGAGATGCGGGACGGTGAAGTGAACATGATCATCGGCCAATCAGGTTCGGGCAAAACGGTGCTGATGAAAAGTCTGATCGGCCTCCACTCCGTGGATAGCGGACAGATTCTCTATGACGGTCGCGACATAGCAGATATGCGGAGTAAAGATATCCGCGCGTTGCACCGCGAGGTAGGAATGCTATTCCAAGGAAGCGCCCTGTTCGATTCGATGACGGTAATGGAGAATGTGCTGTTCCCGATGGAGATGTTCAGTCACCAAACGGATGAGGAAAAGCGTGCGCGAGCAGAATTCTGTCTGCGCCGCGTAGAGATGCCTGAACGGGTTTGGGATCTGATGCCGAGCGAGATTTCCGGAGGTCAGCAGAAACGTGTGGCGATCGCCCGAGCCATTGTGTTAGAGCCTAAATACCTCTTCTGTGACGAGCCTAACTCGGGTTTGGACCCCAAAACAAGTTTGGTCATCGATGCGCTTATTCAAGATATTACGCGCGAGTACAATATTTGTACGATTGTGAACAGCCACGATATGAACTCCATAATGGAGATAGGCGATAATATCTTATTTTTGAAAAACGGTAAGAAAGAATGGCAAGGTTCGCGACACGATATCATGACCAGCGACAACGAAGCGCTGAATGATTTTGTGTTTGCGAGCGAACTATTCAAAAAAATAAAAATAGCACAACAATGAAAAGAATTTTATTTATCGTAGCTTTATTGGCTACACTTTGTATTGGAGCGAATGCTCAAGGACCTGCACGTGTTCCTGCATATCCCGGTATCATTGAGCGTCAGCAACCAAACGGGTATACCTTACGTACTTACCTGCGCGGCGATGAGCGCAAACACTGGACTATGACGGAAGACGGATGGCAGATTCTGGAAACCAAAAAAGGATGGCTTGTTTATGCCAAACAAAAGAAGGATGGCACCGTAGTAGCCTCTTGGCGCAAAGCCAAGAACGTAGACGACCGCAGTAAGTGTCAGAAACGTTGGCTGGACAAACATGGCATCAAAAAACATGTTTAATGTTGAATGTTTAAAGTTGAAAGAATGAAAAAAATTTTTAGTTTGTTACTGGTCGCCGTGATGGCAACGACAGTAATGGCTGTTCCTGCTAAGCGCGGAGGTGTTCTTCGCACTACAGCAGATGGAACAGAAAAGACAGTTTATTTGAATGGTGATGAGTTTTTCCATTACCTCACCGATGCGGAAGGAAATTGGTTAGACGAAGAGACTTTATCGCCTATACCGGCAGATGTCAAAGCCGCTCGTCAAGCAGCAGGAGAGGCACGCGTAGCCGCTGCCCGTGAAATTCAAAAACAACGCGCACAAGTTCGTCGTGCTAAACAAGAAACAGGTTTAACGCCGCTTCTCTCTCCGCGTGGCGCTGTTATTTTGGTAAGTTACAAAGACAAAGCGTTCAAAAGTTCCAATTCGGATATGACACAATGGGCGATGGGCGAAACTTACACCTATAACGGTGCAACCGGTTCTATCCACCAATATTTCCATGACCAGAGTTGGGGTGCATATGACCTGCAGATTGATGTGTACGGTCCTGTGACGGTAAGCCAAAAATTATCCTATTACGGAGAGAATGATTCTAACGGAGATGATAAGCATCCGGATGAGTTGGTGAAAGAGGCATGTATTTTAGCCCATGATTCCTGCGGCGCTGATTTCAGCAAGTATGATTTTGACAATGACGGAAAGGTGGATTGGGTAGTTATTCTGTATGCCGGCTATGGAGAGGCCAGTGGTGCTCCGGATTATACTATTTGGCCTCATCAATGGGAGTTAAGCTATTCGGATATGGCTTTCGAATTGGATGGCAAAACCGTTGACCATTATTGCTGTTTGAATGAGTTAACCGGCACACGCGGTAGTACGCGCGACGGTATTGGTACTTTCTGCCACGAGTTCAGCCACGTAATGGGATTACCGGACCTCTATGCCACCAATAATGCCACACACCGTACGATGGTCAATTGGGACATCATGGACTATGGACCTTACAACAATGACGGTAATACACCTCCTAACTATTCCGCATATGAGAAATGGTTCATGGGCTGGATCAAGCCTACGTTGGTTAATTCGGCAGCATCGGTAGTCCTGCCGCCGTTAGAGGAATGCCGCGGAGCTGTTTTGTTGACAGACTCGGGTGTTAATGTAGCGGATGTGTTGAATCCTAATCCAAAGAAGTATTATCTTTTGGAGAACCGCAAACAGGAAGGTTGGGATGCTTATCTGCCGGGCGAAGGATTGATGATTACCAAGATCAACTACAGTGCCTCCAAATGGGTGAACAATACCGTCAACAACACCAAGTCCAGTATGGGTGTGGATCTGATTGAGGCAACAAGCAATTCCGACAGATACGAAGGTGCAGAAACCGATCTCTATCCAGCTGGTTCAACTACATTTAAGACGGTAAAGAAATACCAAGTAACCAATATTGCATTGGAAAATAGCATCATCACCTTTGACGTCAACGGAGGCGGAGATAAGATCGAACTCAAATACGAAGAGCCACAAGGCATAGAAGAGATCGTGGAGAACGTAGGTGAGAAGACCATGAAAGTGCTTCATGACGGCAAAGTGCTGATTATTCGAAACGGTATAGTATACGACCTGAATGGTCGCCAATTATGAAAATCATCAGTTATAATCTGAACGGCATTCGTTCCGCGATAAACAAAGGGCTCTTGGATTGGTTGCAATCCGAGAGCCCCGATGTGTTCTGTATTCAAGAGAGCAAAGCGCAGCCCGAACAAATAGACGTGCTGGCTCTGCAGGAACTTGGATACCATAGTTATATCCATTCTGCAGAGAAAAAAGGTTACTCAGGCGTGGCTATTTTCTCGAAACGCGAACCGGACAACGTGGTAGTAGGGATGGGTATTGAGCAATACGACCGCGAAGGACGTGTGTTGCGCGCAGACTTTGGAGATATTACCATCGTTGATGCCTATATTCCCAGCGGAACAACCGGCGGCGAGCGACAAGAGTTCAAAATGGCGTTCTTGGAAGATTTACTACCGTGGGTAACAGCCCTTCGCCAAGAGCGACCGAACGTCATCGTTTGCGGAGATTATAACATCTGTCATAAACCCATCGACATCAATCACCCTGAGCGCCAAATCGGCGTGTCTGGTTTCTTGCCCGAAGAGCGTGAGTGGATGGACCGCTGGGAAGCGAGCGGAATGGTCGATTCTTTCCGTGTATTCGACCAAAGCGCCGAACGGTACAGTTGGTGGTCTTGGCGTGCTGGCGCACGCGCGCGCAATATAGGTTGGCGCATTGATTACCATTGGGTA
>Ga0265301_10000614_pt1 | contig 50041 bp, 30 predicted proteins | sample AusTroGonzalo_MG_2_FD_193488 | JGI IMG/M metagenome (GOLD analysis project Ga0265301, IMG submission 193488) | Bovine rumen microbial communities from tropical cattle in Woodstock, Queensland, Australia - Gonzalo_04 | ecosystem: Host-associated > Mammals > Digestive system > Stomach > Rumen ... | reverse complement strand
AGGACGTTGATAGGCTGCAGGTGTAAAGGTGGTGACATCAAAGCCGAGCAGTACTAATTGCCCGAATTTTTCCTTGAGTCGATTGACTTGTGAAAGACGCTCTGGGTTAGAATGTGATCGCGTGGTAGATATAGCAAATCGTTTTGTGGCTGTTTGTCAACCTTATTTAGGTGGCTATAGCAGCGGGGTTCCACCTCTTCCCATTCCGAACAGAGAAGTTAAGCCCGTTCACGCCGATGGTACTGCGCAAGTGGGAGAGTAGGTAGCCGCCGTCTTTCAGGACGCTCTGGACAATTAGTCCGGGGCGTTCTTTTTTTATATATATTTGTAGGAGTTTAATTCGAGTATTATGAAGAGGATTGGGATTGTTCTTGTTTTGATTGCCGGGTTGGTTTCGGTTGTGATGACTGGTTGTAGAAGGGCTAAAGATGATATACCTGTTTCCGGCGTTTCTCTGTCAGTATCGGAGTTTGAACTTAAGGTTGGCCAGGATACGGTGATTAAGGCCACTGTGACTCCTAAAAAGGCCTCAGATCGATCGGTTATATGGTACTCGGATAATCCCAGGGTTGCTACTGTAGAAGATGGCAGGGTGTACGGCGTATCAAGCGGAAAGGCTCTCATTACTGTTGAGACCCTTGACGGCGAGTTTACCGCTTTCTGTGTCGTTACTGTAGTCCCTTCATACATACCAGCCGAATCAATCGGATTGGACAGGGATTCTGTAGTTCTGGTTATAGGTCATACAGATACGCTTAGAGTTACTGTACTGCCGCCAAATGCCACTAATAAGGATGTAATATGGAGCAGTAGCAATAACAATGTAGTGACAGTAACAGATGGAGTGATATCGGCTGTTGATTATGGTAATGCCATAGTTACTGCTTCTCTTGTTGATTCAGATCTTAAGGCAGAGTGCTCTGTATCTGTGGTTGAGCCATATATCGCGGTTCTGCCGATGAATGTGGAGCGTCTTCCCGATATGATAAGCGGACGTGCAGACCATATACTGTTTGTGTCGAATGGTCATCTGACAGTGGCCGGCGGTCATGTAAAGAATTTTGCAAGAACCAAAACGGCCGAATATCTTCAGGATGGCGAATGGCATGCCATGAATATGAATTACAATCATGATATGGCTTTTTCTGTGGTGTTGAGAAACGGCCGTATAATGTTGGGAGGCGGATGCAGCTCTGATTACGGAGTGGGAGAATCTTCGAAAGTTGAGATATATGATCCTGTAAACCATAGTTTCAGTGTTATGCCCTCCATGGTTGTGGAACGTACTCTTGCACATGCGGTCGAGGTGGCCGGTGGTGATGTGCTTGTATCGGGTAATTGGTATAACTCGGACTCAAAAGAGCTTTATTCATCGGCGGCTAACAGCTTTTCGGATAAAGGTGGCGTGGCCGAGGCTCGCTGTACGCCGTATGTGTTGCAATCGGCGGCCAATAATGCTATCGTTTTTGGTCCCGTTGACAACTATGGCGGTTTGACCAATCTCAAAGTTGATAGGATGAACGGTAGTTCCTTTGACGTGGAGTTATTCAAGAGCTGGACTCCTTATGTAGTGCCTGTCAATTGGCGTTCTACCGATTGTGCCATCGCGGACTATAGCTATCTTATACTGGCCGGTAATGAAAATGATGAAGCTGCTGTCATCAAGGTGGAAGGAGAGTCCTTCTCGTTGCTTGAAACGGAGCTTCCTATACCTATGACCTGCAATGATGATTATCTGTTATACTCCGGTCTGATATTTACTGATCAGGAGCACTCTACGGCTTATATGCCGGCATATAACGGCAGCAATGATGCTGTGGTGTATTATGTGCTTAAAATGGATTACAGTGTATCTCCGGCGCATTTGACGCTTTATAAGTCAAAGGCAATGAATACCTATGCTTCGGTTTGGTCAATGACAAAGCTACCAGACGGTCGTCTGGTAGCTTGTGGAGGTATTTACGATAATAACTATACCCCTTATTCCACTGTACTTGCTTTTGGTCCGTTCTAAGACCTGCCAGCTTACACAATTCTAGTATTAACCCTATCGTCTGTTAGGAGTGGCGGTACGGTTAAACAGTGACTCAGTGCTTGTGTTCTGATTCTGCGATTGGGTTTGCGGAGTCTGTGACTGGGTCGATGGCTGTCTTCCAGCCTGGGGTTGGTTATTACGTTGCGGAGCAGGCTGTGCAGGTGTCTGTGCCTGAGAAGCATTAGGATCAGGACCAATCTGGACGTAAGCCTTTCCGGTAACATGGGCATTGTTACCACCACCATAAACATTGCCGGTAATGGTAGCACCTCTTACAGGCTGCTCATTTTTCTTTGTCAACGCCTGTCCGGGTTGATTTGGATCGTTATAGGGAGTATATGAGATGGCTTCATCACCATCCAATGTGGTTTTTTCAACTTTTATAACACTCTGCATTTTTCCTGTATCAGGCAGTGATGCGTATAGGTCTACCATACTCTGTAATTCAACAGATGCACCCTTCTTGTTACCAATCAGCACATTGGTATTACCATCGACTTCGGCTACGTTACCGCCACCATAGACAGTTCCAATTGTACCGTCGGCTATCACTTGCGGTTTGCCCTTGTAAGTAGAGTAATCACCAATTGTTCCAAGGTATTCACCGTTAACCCAGCCCTCGGTCACGTTGATATCAACGGTAGGATCAGCTATCATCTTAGCGTATCCACCGTTACCTCCGCCAAATACAGTTCCTATTGTCTTGAACGATCGTATGTTGAGCTTGGGCTGATCATATAATCTTGGACCATTGGATGCGTCTTTGAGGTTATAATGTGTCACTGTGTCACCGTCTATGATTACTTTTGTCGGGGTATTGCCGTAACCATATACTGAGTACGGGGCGTTATTACCACCAAGGTAGATTGTGTCAATAGTTATGGGTACACAACCGGTCTGCTCAACGTTTACAGTGATTGAGCCGAATATTCTTCCACCCTTGTTGTTTCCGCCGAATACCTTGCCAAAATGACCACTGGTTATGGTAAGTGCAACATTTCCTCCAACATCGGCCTTCTCAGATCCGCCGTATAGCTCGTTCATACCGGTAATACAACCCAACTCCAGACTGGTTGCACCCTCCATGTAGGCTTCACGACCACCTCCGTAGATTCCGTCAAGAATCAGCGGACATGTGCTGACTTCATCAAACAACGATACTGCTGTCTGGCGGACATTACCCTTGGTGTTACTGCCGCCATATACATTGTGTATGCGACCACCGTAAATTGCAGTGGTAGCAATACCGCTGCCGTATTTGTAACCTGATCTGGCTATAATATCATCCCTTGACGGTCCTGAAAGAGTATCGGCATAGGCGCGATATCCCACATTGGCACCGGGGTTGGGAATACCATTAATCATGCCCGCACCGTTACCGCCACCGAATACATATTCTATTTCGTAGGCTCCGTCTACAGTTACCTTTGTTGCAGGGGTGGAGGCAGCGTTGCCACCGCCATATACGGAGTGAATGCTGATATCATTACACCCGGAAACGATGACCTCTGCAAAATCAGATGTGTCGGCAGGCTCATAAGCGGCCTCATTACCGCCACCGTAAACGGCTGCCAGCTCATATGTGTGGTGAGAGGCAATGGTGTCCATGCGGTAATTTTCAGAAGAGGTGCGCTCCTGGCCGGCCTTACCGGTCGTCTTTACGACATAAACTCTTACGTGACCCTTGGGCGTTCCATTAACATTGTTGCAGCCAAAAATACGTCCTGATGTAGCCAAACCATATTGGTCGTCGTAGTCGGCATTAAGGATAGCGCCATACTGGGTTACATCTACATCGCCATATACCAAAGCAGCAACGGATGGTTGTCCGTTACCTTCTTTTTGTCCAAGTCCACCTCCATATACATCATGGCCTATTGTCGCGCCAGGATAAAGGTTTACTGTAGTAACCAGACTGTCTGTTTTTATGACTCCACCTTCTTTCTGGTTTCCGGTGTTTGTACTGGCCAATGCACCGCCGCCATAAACATCTCTTCCTATATTTACAGTTCCTGCCCCGTTAGAATCACCTATATTGACTGTTACAGCGCCTTTTACATTAGCCTGACTACCACCTCCGTAGACATCGTGACTGACAGTTCCGTTGGTTATATTGACAGTGGTGCTTCCGTCAGTCAGGGCACGATTACCGCCGCCAAATACATCGTAAAGGTATTTGCTGTCATTAGCGCCGTTAGCGTTGTTCCATTCCACATTTATAGTTATGTCACCCGTTACGGTATGTCCAGTGTTGTTTCCACCGAACAATTCTTTTGTGATACGTCCGCCGGTGATATTGAGTGTAATGTCTCCTGTTACATCAGCATCGTTTGCGCCACCGTAAACAGACTCGATACCTTCTTCAGCGCCTCCAGTGCGTACAATATTCAGATTACCGGCACGGCTTGCAGCCTGATTACCTCCGCCATAGAGTTCTTTGATTTTCATATCACAGCCGCCATCTGCCTTGTTTATTTCAACATTGATGGTGCCGCCTATAGATCCTTTTATATTACTGCCGCCAAATATTTGACGTATGGTACCACCTTTGATAAGGGCGCTGGTATTACCTATTACGTTTGCTGAGTCTTGCACGCCATTGCCTCCTGCAAATACGCGGTCAAATTCTCCACCATTGATTGTAACTGATGTTGCAGATACTGCGGCTGCGTTACCTCCGCCAAACAGTTCCTGTATGGTGTTACTGCATTTGTTGACAATCACTGTCGCCGGAGTTGCTGCAACGTTGGGAGTATATGCAGCCAAGTTACCACCTCCATATACTGATGAAATTGCCCATGTGGCAGAAGGTGCAGCTGTTGCACTGTCAATGGTTACGGTTATGGCACCTAATGGTGAACCGTTGATATTGTTTCCACCAAATACATGGCCGCCAGGTGTTGATGTGTAATCTAACATTGTGCCGTTAAGGGTTAACGCAACATCTCCATATACCAATGCAGCTGTGTCGGCGTTTCCTAAGCCTCCGCCGTAGATGTCGCCATATACGGTGCCACCAGTCATGCTGACTGTTGTCGTGTAGGTTGAGGTAGAAGATATGGTTTCATTGTTGGCACCATAGTTTGTAGCGTTATTGATGTTGGTGTTGGCCAGAGCGCCACCGCCATAGACATCCTTTTCTATGGTACCGCTTTCAATATTTACAGCAACTGTTCCACCTACATCGGCCAGATTACCACCGCCAAATACATTGCCTTTGACAGTGACTCCTTCAGCCAGGGCATCACCGCCTATCAGCAGTGCCCCCAGTAGCAGAATGAAGGTTGATTTATACTTGTTGTTCATATGCAGTATATTTTCTATCGTAGTGATATTTTTTTAATCCTCTCTCTTTGTCATTGCTGTATGTTCACCGTGGTGCTGCCGGATACGTCTCCCCGGTTGCCTCCACCAAACACATTTCCTTTAATCTCAGTGTTTCCACCTATAGTAACAGTTGTGGAAGCTTGGGCTGGAGTTTCGTTGCTGACGAAACTCTCATCGCCTCCGCCGTAGACATGTCCTTTTTTGTCATCTCCGGTTGTTCCTATTACTGATACTCCATCTTGGGTCGTTGTTATAGTAAGATTAACGGCTCCACTTACAGAACCAAGATTAGACTTATTTAAATTCACTGTAGTGTAAAGCTTATGGAAACTGGTGTTGATGGCATTCCCTGTGGAATTTACAGTTTCAGCATGCTCCCAATCATATTGTTCGGTGGAAGGGAACTCTGCATCCATATAAGCACCCAGGTTCGGGTCATAGTGGGGTGGTGTCGGGAACTGATTGCCCATTACTTTTACTTTGGGCAATGTTGCCGAGTAGCCTGCTCCAAATACATTTCCTTGAACGGTGCAGTTTATGAGCGTGGACTTGACAGGACCAGCCACCTTACCCAGACTACCGCCGCCATAGAAGTTGCCTAAACACTGTTCAAATAGATCCAGTCTGCCAAGTTTACTGGTAGTAATGGTGCAATTCGTGAGTTTAGACGTTACATCATACGTTGTGGCCAGTGAGAAACTGACATAATCTACAAACAGACGGGCAACACTTTCGGTATTATTTGACATTGGGATGTACTGATAGTCTATTCGAGTCTCTACACCATAATAATCGGAACTGTAATTATTCTTATATTCAGATTTAACCCAATTATTCCAGTTTACATCATTATCACTTTTTACATTGTTTTTATTCTTGGGATACCTACGGTTATAAGAATTACCTCCATAACCGGCACCAAAGAAGGTTCGGAATGTGCAGTTGGTGGCATTGGTTACCACTATCTTATTACTGTTCATATCACCAAACTTCGGGCCACCGCAGAACTGGTCAACGCGACTGTTTGTGATAACAGTATAGATATTGCCTTGTGCGATATGGGCAGCATTAATACCACCGGCGTAAAACTCATCGATATCGGCATTGTCTATCTGCCAGATAATGTTACCTGTATTATCAGCTCCGCCAGTTTTGCCTATACCCTGCATACCTGTTCCCGCCATTTTACCAAAGCGGCCGCCATTGATGTAACACTCGGCATTGTCCTCAGCGTTATTGGCAGGAGCATTATAGTAACCTGTCAGATAGAAGATATCATAATCGCCTCCAGATACCGAAATGGGGGGATGTGGAGTAAAAAACTCGCTCTGGATTTTATCCTGATGGGCTCCAATATGAAATTCCTTAAACCACACATTGCCACCCACGTGATAGTAGTTGACAGCTTTCGCCTCTTTTGCTGTTTGTTCCGTTTGTCCGACAGCAACCCACTGTTCTATTACGCCACCATGCAATATCATGGGGCTTTCCGTTCTTCCGCTTTGGTCATACTCAAACTGTGTGACACGGAAAAGTCCGGTGTTGGTACATTCAAACCAATTTTTTGGTTGCATAATACCAAAGTTATATGTACCTGTGCCACCAGTTGACTTCTGGGCCATACCAAGACCAATTACATTCAGGAAATCAATTCTTACAGGATGCACCTTTAAACGGCCATCAAAACGAAGGATATACGAGTAATCAGGTTCATTGTCCTTATCAAGGTCAATGGACATAATGGTGTAAGGTTTACTGATATCATCAGAGGTTATACCTATGTTATGGACATTGCCTACCAGCACTATGGCGTTGTCATAAACTGTACCGCTGGAATTCAAATTCGATACGGCAGTGCTCATAGAAGTATATACCTTCTGGTTATCACCTGCAATTGAATAATAATCGTTATCAATCCATTTTTGACCACCGCCAACAGTTGTAACGTTGCTAGGTGTTCCCATATCTTTGTCATACACCACATCAGGATACTCGTCAGCCACATAAACGCAGTTGGCCCAATATGGCTCAATGGTGATGGATGTCACTCCTTCCGGCACATCGAAATATGCTCCCTGATTAAAGATGCGACCTCCGTTTGTGCTATAAACGTCCTTTTGGGTACTCTTGCGGTCAGCGAAATTATAGGGTGTGGTTAGTGTTATGTCACCATCAGTTACTGTGGCTGTTGCATCGGCAGGCATATTGCCCGTAGAGAATGTGTGTGTGCCGTAGCCACTGCCATCTACACTTACAATCTTCCAGCCTGTCACGACCTTGTTTTGTGTGTAGTTTCCTGAGCCAACATCATTGTAATAAGGCAACTGAACCTTGTAGTAGTTGAAATTGAAATGCGCAGGATCCTTGTCCGTAATGTTTGGCGTAACTCTTTGTACAGTAATATTAGCCCCTGTTGTAGGACCACCTGAACCATTTTGAATATTGATTGTCAATGTACCGAACTTACGACCCTGGTTACGGGGCAGTTTTTTGTTATTGTCATCAAAGGCAGCCGCATTTGCCGCATCAATATTCACCACCGATGGGTATTGTATGTAATTTCCGTTTGCATCTTTAGGATCATTGAGGATAGGATAGGGAGTGCTTGTGCCTATCTGCGATGGCTCCATAACCCATTTCATCATCTCGTCTTTGTTGTTGTAGTCGCCTGTGGCCCACCATGCAGCCAAAGCACGATTGCTGTTGAGCAGAGGACGGAAGAACTCAAAACGTTGCAGGAAACGTGTCTCTGCAGCAAGAGCGCAGTTGTATTTGCCAGAAGTAATTTGCTGGTCCTGAACGTAGGAGGCTCCGGCCCAGAAGTAATTGAAATTACTCACACCTGATGCGTCACTTCTGTTTGTGATAATCTGACCATTATAAATGGGGGCACGACTGGTGGTGGCATTGTAATCGATGTCACCGTAGAACATGCAGTTCATCACCATTGTCTGTAGATTCGCGGAAGTGGTAGCTACATTGTTATAACCTACTATGCCTCCAACATAATTACCACCAGTTATATTGGCAAAACTGAAGCAGTTGATGACACGCGAACTGCCATCTAACAGGCCAACAAGTCCACCAACATAGTTGCTGCCACTGATGGTACTACTGCAATCGGTAATTATTGTATATCCGTCTTCGGTTGTTTCAACTTCGCTGTCTGTTGCCAGAATACCGCAATTGTAGATGCGACTGGCACCAAGGGCTTCATTGCATATTGCTCCAACGTTAGTACCTTGGTTTATAACAACATTATCGAGCATAACATTCTTTACCGTGCCACCATTTACAGTATTGAATAAAGGATGTGTAAGACCTGTAAGAATGCAATTGCCGCCGTCGAATGTGCCACTAAAGGATTGTGTTATAGCTGCAGCATTGCTGAAATCCAGGGTTCCGGTGGCTGTGACTTTATAGTGCTTTGAGGCTTCGGCAGCAGTGTTGACTTTTGTTATAAAGTCATTTACATCGCCTGGGTACTCTATGGTGTATGGATTGGCTGCAGTACCACTGCCTCCCATGCCTTCGGTTAAATATCCTGTGGACACCGTGGAATTAGTGTAGTTAGAGGCCACTGCAAAAGCCTTGACGGTAATGGGTAGCGTACAAGTTATTGAACTACCGGATGTGGTAAAGCTACTTGAAGTTGAAGGCTCGCTGCCATTAATAGTGTAATAGATAGTAACTCCTGAGGCCGGGAATGGGCAGGTAATGGAGAAACTGGTGTTGCTGGTTCTTGTAATTACTGGAGCCTCGCATTGCAGTGTCACAGAGCCGCTTCCTATAGCGGAGGTAATCATGTTTTGCTTAACGGCAATAGCCTTGATTGTGATACCGCTTACGTTTTCCTTCAGTGGCGTGGTATACTCGCTGCTGGATGTAGTCGGGGTGGCACCATCAGTAGTGTAGTATATGGTGGCGCCAGGGGTAGCCGATGTAATTGATATGGCATTGTTGCCATTATTCTGAATGGTAGGAGTAGCTACTTGCGTGATTTCCAGCCTAGCTTCCTGGGAACTGGCACGGCTCGAATGGGTCGCGATAGCCTTCACGGTGGTTGTGCCTGCAACAGAAAAAGGACCGGAATACTCTGTGCTGGAAGCCGAAGGAGTACTGCCATCTGTGGTGTAGTAGATGGTTGTACCTGGAGTTGCACAGACAATAGATACCTTCGAGGTGTTGTGGTCGAAACTGATGACCGGGGTGGCACAGGGGGCAGGTGAAAGAGCCTTGGTGGCCACAGCGGTAAGCACTACACCGTAGCGTTCAACCACTGCCTTGAGAGTAAAAGATGTCGTCACTTCGTAGCCGTCGGACGCCATAATAGTACTGGTGGCAGTAGGGTCGGTGCCATCGATGGTGTAGCGTATGTTATAACCAGAGGGCAAGCCGTTGTTGTCGGTGACTGAGACCTTGCCAGTTAATGTTGATACATCACCGATGGTGGGGGCGTCAAGTGAGTCGGATGTAAATGACCACAGCGGGGTACCTCCTGAATATAACTGAAGTAAGCCCTCACGGCCTTCTCCATTTTGTGGTTTATTATCAGATTTAGACCAAGTCAACCACGCTCTATCATCTCCTGAGGCGCTGTTTAACGAATATATCGAAGTGGTAGCCACGTTGTTTAATCCCGGCTTGGGGGATATCTTATAGGGACTGTCAGCGTTGTTCAATACAAAATACGTATAGTCGATATCCTCGGCAGCCGGCTCATCGGTAAGCCACACATCTCGGTCTCCATATGTATTTGTTTTGGTATTATTGGCTTTTGGAAATGCTCGTATGACAACATATTTGTTGAGTCTGGGATTAATTAGCTGAATGTACCCTCCAGTAACATTTTTTACTACCCAATGGCTATATGATTTGTCATGAGCAGAGTAAGTGACACCATTATTGTTAGTAACGGCCTCTGCTGTTGTTGCTAGAGAAGTAGTCAGGTATTGGTAACCTGTAGTGGCATTAGTAGTCAGTGATGGCCAAAGATAGCCTTGATTTGTGGCATTGTTTCGGATGTAATAAATACCATCAGCAACCTTGGGCGTCTGTGCCCACACCGCTCCAGCCCCCAGAGTAACCATCAGGAACAGGAGACTAAGGGTGCGGCGGAGTGGGTGAGTGGCCGTACCTATGTGTGATATGATATGTCTTATATATAGTGTCATTCTACTCTATTTTCACCTCGGTGCTGCCCACAACGTTACCTTGATCACCGCCGCCAAAGACGTTGCCATACACCTCGGTGCTACCCTGAAGCGAGACGGTAACGGTGTGGTTGCTGCCGGTTACCCAGCTTGATTCACCACCGCCATAGACATTGCCTGTACCTATTAGAACATTATCTCCTTGCAATGTGCCTACTTTGGTATCGCCCTTGAGGGTAAGGTTTACGTTGCCGTCCACCGATCCAAGGTTGGATGTTGCCAAATCAATTTTGGTAACCACATGAGTGCCGTTGGCGACGTTGGAAACCAAATTCGTACCATCACCAAATCCAATACTACCATTATTAGGATAAGAATTGACGTTCTGCCAATGGAAAGTGGTGGTTCCAGAATAAACACCTGGTTCGAACATACCCGACGCACTGTTGTAATTAGGATTCTTGGTAAAACCTGCATCTCGCACTTCAAGCGTGGGCAATGAGGCCGAGTAACCTGCGCCGAATACATTACCCTTTACCGTGCAACCGTCAAGCTCCGAGGTTACTGTACCAACCACCTTACCAAGGCTACCGCCACCATAGTAGTTGTTCTCGATAGTACAACTCTTCAGCTTCGACTCCACGTTGTTGCATTGAGCCAGCGAGAAGGAGGCGAACTTGACAAACAAACGTGCTCCCGTTGCACCGCTACTCCATACGAAGAACTCATAGTCAAAGTCGGTGGCCACGCCCGGACCTTTCTTACCATATTGTGCATCATTACCACCACCATTTTTGGAGTTGGTGGTTGCGCCATCAAAGTATTTGCCACGGTCGGTGGTATAGTAGCCTTGGAGCGTATTCCAGTTGGGAGAGGTGTTGTCATAATACTTCTTTCTGGAATAGGAGAGTCCTCCGTAGCCAGCGCCAAAATAGGTGCCGAATGTGCAACTCTCGGCATTCGTGGTGACCTTCTTGCCGTTCTGCATATTGCCAAACTTGGGTCCGCCGCAGTAGGTGGTAACGTGGCTGTTATAGATGTCAACCATGACATCGCCTTGGATGGGTTTGGCGTCGTTGGTGCCGCCTCCGTAGAAGTTGTCAATATCGGCGTTGTATATCTGCCACCGCACATTTCCTTTGATGCCCTCCTGCGAAGCTCCAGCTGCTTCATGGAAATAACCGCCGCTGATGTAACATTCGGCATTATCTGTCCTTATAGCAGCATTGGCATTGTAGGTACCCGTGAGGTAAAAACCCGGATACTCGCCTCCCGTCACCGAAACAGGCACGTGGGGTGTCGACTTGCTGCCGTCGCTGTGAGTGCCCATGCCGAATTCTTTGATCCACACGTTGCCACCCACATGGATGTAGTAAACCTTTCCATTAACATCACTACTCTGAGTAGACACAAACTGGTCGAAGACACCACCGAGTAGGATAAGAGGAGCATCTACCTTGCCGGTATTATCATTACCGTCGCCGGTGCCTAAATTTTCGTATTCAAACTGAGAAGAGTAAATTAATGCGGTATTGGTAACCTCAAACCATCCTTTGGTCTTGCATATTGTGAAATTGCAGATGAGGCTCGCACCGTTAGGCTTCTGCGCCTGTGCCGTTCCTATCACGTCTAGGAAGTCAAAACGGATTGGACAAATATTCAAACGTTTTTTGTGGTGGTATATGAGGCTGTAGTCAGGCTCGTGGTCGTTGTCCTCGTCCACCGACATCATGGTGAAGGGGGTGGTGCCATTCGACGGCACGCCGTCCAGGTGTAAGTTTCCTACCAAAACGACAGCATTGTCATAGACCGTTGTTCCCGAGCCAAGACCGGTAATGCTGGTTCTTACTTTTTGGCTGTTGAATTCGGTGGTATTGTCAACAGTTTGGGTTCCTGTCTGGCTTACACCTTGTTTCCCCGAATAGTCGTTCTTATACACCACATCGTAATACTGGTCGGCTACATAAATTGCATTTCCCCAGTAAGGTTCAATAGTGATGGAGGATACTCCGTAGGGCACATCGAAATAGGCTCCCTGCGAGAATACACGCTGGCTGACCGTGTAGAGGTCCTTGTTTGAACTCTTGCGATCGGCATAGTTGTGATCGGGATAGTCTTTGATGCCCGAGGTGGGATAGTTGGCCGAGGTGTAGGGGTCGCCAGCGACAGGGGTGATGGCGGTTATCTTCCAACCGGTGACAACCTTGTTCTCGGTGTAGTTGCCTTCACCAACATCGTTGTAGTAGGGCAGCTGCACCTTGTCGTAGTTGTAATTGAAGCGGTCGAAGTCTTTGTCTGTGCGCTGCAAGGTGAGACTGCTCGTGGTGATGGAAGCCCCCGTGGGCCATGTCTGGCCGCCGTCGGTCTTTGTACCGCTGATGGTCACGCTCAAGCTCTTACCAAGTTTACCTCCGTGATTGCGTCCCACAGTAGAACTGTCAGGAGCATTGGCAACATCGTGGTTGATGATGGAAGGATAGTAGCCCTGTGCTTTCAGTATGGGATATGGGTAGGGGTCTCGGTCATTGATACTTCTGTCAGCGGTCTCGAGCACCCATTTCAGCATCTTGTCGGCATCGGTATGGTTGCCGGTTACATAGAAGGCAGCCAGCTTCTTGTTGCTGTTGAGCAGCAGGCGGTAGAACTCATGACGGTTCAGGAATTTCTCCTCGACAGCCAGCGCGCTGTTATACTTATTGTTACTGATAGCCTTGGTCTTAAGCTTGTCGTAAGCGTAGTAGTTGTAGGTATTGAGGCCGCCCTGCAGGTTGGCGATGTTAGTGCCGCCATAGACGGGAGATACGGTTGAGCCTCCGGTGATGTCGCCGTAGAACATACAGTTCATCACCATTGTTTTGATACTGGAGGCGGTGGTTGTGTTGTTGTTGTTACCTACAATACCACCCACATTCGAGCCGCCCGTAATCGTAGCAAAGGAGTAGCAGTTAACAACCCTTGCCGTGCCTTCGAGCAAACCCACCAGTCCGCCTGTGTTGCCGGTGCCACCAACAGAACCGCTCAGAATACCTACGTTGTAGATGCGGGCAGTGCTATTGGCTGTGCCGGCGATGGCACCGGTATTGCCTGTATTGCCGCTGATATTCACATCCTCCAAAACAAGATTCTTGACCGTACCGGTAAGGGTTGTGAATAGGGGTACGCCAAGATTCTTGATGCGGTAGGGCATGTGAGTTGACGGGTCGATAGCAGCTTCCAGTGTGCCACTGAATGTTGCAAGCGTAGTATACCCTGATGCATCCTCTATGTCTGCTGTTATGACATAATCACCATTAGTTGTAATGCTACTCAAAGATGTAATGTTGGTAGCATATACATTGGGGCATACACTTATCAGCAGGAGTGCAAAGGTGCTTAATATGTTATTGAGTCGGACCTTCATCATCATAATCATCAACTTGGTCTAAATCATTCACATTTTATCAACGAGTTACTGCAATCTTGTGGTGGTTCACTATGTAGACACCGCGGTTGTTTACAGGAACGGTAGCACGGGTACCGGGCTGTATGGTGAACTGCTTGAGTACCTTGCCTGCTACGTTGGTAATTGTTACCGTTGCAGAATAGTCAAGGGTGCTCTCAATGCAGATGTTCATATGATCGCTGTATACATAAAGACCACGGTCAGTTACAGTCTCTTCCATCGAGTCTGAATCACCTGAGTAGGATATGTAAAGTACATCTCCACGGGTTGCGGCACGTGACGGAGCCGGCTGAGTAGGTTGAGTGGGCTGAGTAGCAGGAGCTGTCATGTAAGCACGGAACGGAGTTGTAACTGCGTTCGTAGTTTTAACCATCTTAGTACCGTCATCAGCTAACATGAATACCTCAGTGTTGGCATCACCTACATTGTCTGTCTGATAGGTGGGTACAAAGGCATAGTGAGTGCTATTGTCATTAACGACTGACAGTGCGTACTCATCATCAGTAACTCCTACGGTATAGCGGTCTGGCGATACGAATGTTATTATCTGTGGATCGTTAATATACGAAGGCGAAGTAGCTGTGTTGCTTGCACTGAAGTTTCCACTCAAGTCAAACTCATAGTATGTCACGCCCGGGAATCCAATCAGATACGGCTTGCCGGCAGCATAGAGCGGATAATCGCTGTAAGTACGGGATGTGTTATAATATGTTTGATAGGTATCAGCATTTCCATCCTTATGCCTATCAACATTATTCACACTATTCCTGTTATCATAATAGTAGTGATCCCACAGGAATGTATTATTTACAACCTTGCTGGTGTTGCCGGCTGCAAGTGAACTGAATACTACGTTGGTCTTTGTGTTATCCTGCTCATCGGGCTCCACAGTGCTGAACTCACGCAGCCAGTATTCGTGACCTATCTTGCTACCTGTGTAGAAGTGCGTAATTTCACCCTTATCCTGAGTAGTTACAAGTTCGGCTGTGAACGGCAGACATACGGTCTCCCAGCCACCGGCAGAACTCATGACATAATTATCGGGCTCACGCTGATACCACATATGGTAGTAAACATCGCTTGAATACTTACCGAATGAGTATGAGATAGGAGCATTGAAATCCTTTTTATCTACGAGGAAGTGGTCTCCGTTGGTTTCATATTTGTATCCGTTGCCGTCTGCTTTCTTCATAACCAGATGACCTCTTATTAAAGTTGGGTCTACCTTATCAACGTTCCTGTAGTTGGCGTTGGTTTCACTATAGTCTGGTTCATTGAAGTAAGCTTCAAGTATATCTTCATCGTTCTGTGATTCAGCATAAACGAGGAGGTTCTGTGTCTGACCGTTACTGCGGAATGCAATCAGGTTGGTGTGGTCAAGCACCCTCTTGTTGAATACGTCACCGTTCCATCCCTTATACCATACAACCTGACCGTTATTGTAATCAGACAGTGCGGTAAAGTCAATGGCTGTCAGACCGGGATATACATCAGTAACATTGTCACTGGTCTTGGCAGGAATTACAGCATAAGAGTTGTAATGTACTATATTAGCGGTGTCGTTACCGAAGTAAGCAGGTGCACGGTAAACTCTGTTGCTGAAGTTCTCAAGATCCTCGGGAACCAACCACTGAGTAGCGTTGTGGCTTTCGCTTGAGGCACCGCGGTCAGCTTTATTGATACGTGCCGGGAACTGCTGATACTCACGTCCTGATTGATTCGAGTGACCATAGGTCAGCATCTGGCCAAAGAAGATGTAGTCATCGGGCCAAATGGGGAAGAACTGTCCGTTTTCGGGATCAGGGCTACCGTTGGGCAGAGCGGCAGCAGTGTATCGACGCTCATTGGCTGAAGTAGGAATAGTACCGTTGGCGTAGACAAAGTCTCCGTCTATATACCTTGACTCCACATATCCCAGATGCTCCTTCTCCTTGTAACTGTATTGGGCGTCACTTGCAGAGAAGTCGTAATAGCCGATCGTAGGAGTAGCCTTAAGGGTGTTGTCGGAGTTGTCATCAATCTCGTAATATTTGTACGAATAGGTGTTTGCTCCGTTGTTGTCGGCATAACGTTTGGTCAGGTAGAATCCGTTCAGGTTGTATGTCACCTCACCGTTGTAGAACGAGGTGAGAGGCATAGCCTTTGTTCCGGCCTTGGTCGCATAGGTCAGGTTATCGGGATAGTAGCAGTTGACGGTTACACCACCATTACCTAATACAGGCTGAGTGCTGTTGGAGACAGTAGCTGTAGTCATAATCCAGCAGTTCTCTGCATAACCGACCTTATTGTTGGAACCACCAAGATCAGCAATACCTGAACCTGTGAATGATCCTCTCACGCCAAGGTTGTAAACACTGTCGCACAGGTTTCCGAACAGTGAATTATTCAATCCACTGATAGTATAACCGTCACCATGCAGTGTACCTTCAAATCCGTTGCTGGCATTTCCTATAGGAGTCCAGTTGGTATACTTCTTGGGTGCTACGTTACCGCGCAGTATAAACTCCAGATTTGACAATGCGTTGACGTTTTCATCAAGAGGTACATGACCCTTGAGTTCACCGCTGGTCTGTTGGGGCTGGCCGGACAATAGACTCAGGTCAAACAGATCCTTGAGCAGGTCAAGTTTACTCTTGAAACGGTCCGATGTACAATCACGTCCGTCAATGTAGATCTTACTGTTACGCTCTACATTCGGGTTGTCAATGTACATATGGTGTAAGGAATCACGCATTACCATATCCAGATCGTGGTAGTTGGCCACTCTTACGCGGACAGGGTTACTGTATGTCTTACCCAGATAAGTCTTGGCATAGTATGCTACGTGATAACCGTTGTTCTGATACCAGTACAGTCTGGTGTTCACGTTGTCGAACTCAATACCGTTGACATGTTTCTCGGCCTGCTCCTTGGTCGGGAACAGTTCCCATCCGCCACCGATAACCTCATAGGCACCCGGCTTGACGATAGGAGTGGTAAGACCTATTGATGATCCCGGGAGAACAATTGAAGGCTCTCCGAGCTGTCCGATGGTAGGTGTTCCACTCTTGAACTGGATGTGGATGTTTATGATATGACGCTCGGTGATAGGCTCGATATTGTTACCGGTTTCATCACTCTCCTCATAGTTGTACTGATAGATCACTGTCATTACCTTACCCTTGGAGAGATCCTGAATGTTGGACTGTCCTGATACATAGAAGGTGCTGGTCACGACAGGGGTCTTACCGTAGATATTGAAATTGGTCTGCAGGTTGATCAGGTTAAGATACTGGGTCTCATTGATGATGAATCCTGTATTAACCGTGCCTCCAGCGCCGACTGTGGTACCTGCTGTTATGGATCCATTAGTCAGGTTTGCAGTTACAGGAGTACCTCTATCTGCATCTGATTCAACAACATAACTCTGACGGCAGTAGTAATATTTTTCATCAGGACCTGTTATCTGGTCAATCTTAAGCTGTAGGTCTGCGCCAAGGTTATCGAATACCTCTTTAGTTATCTTGTTGCCGACCGAGTAGGGGACATCGCCTCTTACGAACGACTCTTTAACAATATAGACTTTTTCACCATTCTTTATTTCAAACGGAGCATAGTGGTAACGCTCGTTCGGAATATCCTCATATACTGCGCGTGATACAGTCGTGCCCGGGTCAATAGTATTGTTTATTCCTGCTGATGATTTGTACACCAAGGGCAACGAGCCTTTATACAGGGCATTGTAGTCCAGAGACTTTTCAGCGGAGTAAAGCTGTGTTGCAGGATTACCGTCGGCTGCGTCATAGAATCTGGTATCACCGGAGTACAGGGTATCAATGAGCAGATCGAGAGCATCGTAATTGAATGAGAAGTTCTCGCGGTCCGCGCTGGTGAGTGCAGACCAGGCCTTAAGTCCGGAGTAGTTGTTGTCACTGGAATACCAGCCACCGCCGTACATACCTTCATGAGTGCAGATATATGCATTTGTGAAGCTCTCGTTTATGAGCTGTGTTGTCTTGGTCTGAATCTCATTCGTGGTTGCATTCTCATCGCAGATGTAATCCTTAACAAGATCCTCAATCTGGGCTTGGGTCAGACACATTCCCTGGTAGATAAGTTTGTCCTCAAGGCCCTCCTTCTTGAGCTCGAAAGTGTTGGTGCAGTATTTGGCTAAACCGCCATCATCAGAGCTTATATTGTACTGATTATATTCATCTACCGAAAGGACATATCCGGCATTCAGATAAGTCTCTGTTCCGTCATTGTTTTGGAGTGTAACCTTATTGCTGAGTACATATGCCTGTTTGAATGTTGCTGCATCATTTTGCTCTTGCTGGGTCAGAGAATGTGCAGATACTGTCTCATCATAGGTGTTCTTGACAGACTCGGTAATCAACTCTCCCTCGTTGTAACGGCGCTGGCCATATATCTTTGAAGTGCTGGGAGTATATGTGGGAGCCATCATGTAGAGAGACTGGTTCTGACTTGCATTATAAGCCGCTGTGCTTATCTTGCCTCCATTACTTTTCTCATCGGGAGAGTAGTAGGTGTCCCAATCCTCCGGGTTGGTCATATCAAATGTCAGGATATAACCGTTATCATGACTTATGTTGTTGGATAAACGGAATACGTCGGTGAACGGTACAAAGTCCTCTTTGTCCATATGATATACGGCCTTAACCGATTCACCTTCAATTGTCTTTTGCGGAGCAGTATCCATCAGAGATTTGAACTCAGAGGGCAACAGGACCATACCCTTGGAATAAGTGGTCTCGCCTATTTTGCAGTCAGCAATTGAGACATAAGTCGTATCGACAAACTTCTTCTGGTCTGACTCACTGAGCATACTCCACTCCCAGTAGGTTATGGTATCATTCAGATGGTATGTCAGGTTGTTGATAACCATATGGTTATCGGCTGTCAGTTTGGTCTTGTTGTTTTCATCAATGTATGCCGAGTAGTAGGCATATTTGTTGGGTTGGACATTCTGAAGCTTAAGCGTACCATGTGAACCTGCTGTTACGGTAAGCGGAATATTGATGGTCTTGCTGTAAGCATCGGCAGCTCCGGTATATGCTGAAATATACTGGTTGTAGAGATATATCTGACCCTTTATGAACCAGTAGTGGGCAGGTGCCTGGTCATTTCCGGTGTATGCGTTGCTCTGCGGATAGCAGTCATCAAAGATCTGCTTCTGGGAGTGAATGAAGTTACCGGAAGTCTGAATAGGCAGTGCACTGGCATCATCGGTGGTGTATTGGTATTTCTTCTGGGAGTTGGCTCCCTGGTTGTATTTGGACAGTGTAACCTGCACAGCATCCGTATTACTGCGTCTGCCATGTACATTCTTGGCGTAAACGAAACCGCCGCCCAAGCCTGGCATCACATTTATGAGGTCAAGTTCCATAACACCGGTCGCTATACCCCAAACCTTGTTATCTGGAGTGCTTTCCTCGGTGGTCAACTCCAGATATACACCTGCTGCAAGCGCAACCTTGTTGACGCTTGAACCGTTGTTACGCTTACGGTCATCGACGTGTCTTGTCTTCCAGTTTTCATAAGTCTGGTTGGGTACACCTGAATCAGGTGCATATGTGCCATCACTGTTCTTGGTAGAACGGACATCATTATAGAAATCGACATCGCTGGTAAGAGCGCCCAGATGATTTACAATATTATAGATACCAAAGTAGTTACCGAACGATTTCTGGTCACCTATATCACCGGCTCTTGAATAGTTCTGGTTAAGTGAAACCTCTCCTACACGGTTAATGGTATATTCGGTATAGTCAACTACTGAGGGCACACGGTCCTGTGCTCCCTGCATAACCATACGACTGCCGAATACGCCTACAAAGTCTGCTCTCTGAATGGTGTTAAGAAGACGTCCGGCGTAAATACTGCAGAAACCGGATTCAACCCAGTATGCTGAATTGATTGTACCGTCCTGAGCAATGATATTTGTTTGACCTGCAAATTTCTTCCTTAAGTCATCTTCCGGAAGTGATGAACCCTCGGAGTAGTTGTTTCCATTGTCATCAGTGCAAGCCTGCAAGCATTTATACTTCAGTTCAAAGTATGCACGCTCACGGTCATTCATATCATTGTATTCAGCCAGGGTAATGACATCAGACTGGCCGTAGTAGTCAGTACCGTAGTTGGTGATGTTCAACTCCCTGTAACCGTCCACGAATGTCAGGTTACCGTCACCGTACAATCCGCCTATATGTTCGGTTCCCACGGTGATAAGGTCACAGTGGTAAACGTCATTAAGGGTTGCAGTGGCGTTGCCGAATACGGTCTTGGTATTTGCGTAAAGAACGTTACTACCTGATGAAACGTTACCTCCGGCAAATACGGCATTGTATATGTTTACGCCCGATACCCAGTCCAGCTTCTTGTTTTGAGCATGCTTGTCATTGTCAATCCAACTTTTCTGCAGGCTGTTAAGGTACTCGGTGGGAACGTAATCGTTCTTGTGGAATGTACTGTCTTTAACAACAGTTCCGGATGTATCTCTTATGCTCAGTCTCAAATCTTCGTCGCAAAGAACCTTTGCGTAAGGTGACACAATCACACGGCAATCCTCGGTAAGTCTGTCCTGGTCGTTGTAATAGTAACCGTCAGTGTTGCTCTTTGTTCCGGAAACACTGTAGACATAACCTACGTTACCGCCACCGAATACGTTTCCGTATCCTTCGCTGACACCTTCAGGGCTACCAACCTTACCACCGAAAATATAAACCTCGGTTGAGCCGAATACATATCCGTCGGTGTGGAGGTTCTCACCTACGCGTCCCAGGTTATCATAACCCTTTCCGCCTCCGAATACATCGTGCAGAACCTGGCCGCTGTACATCTCAACGTGAGTCTTACCGGCCTTCTGGAAGGTGACTGTCGTGTTATTTTTGGTGCCGTGACCTACAGTTGCAATCTCGCCGCCGCCATACAGACTGTTGCGAACAATACCTCCCAGCATAAGTATGTTGGTGCTGTCCACATCACTGGCCTCCTTGTAACCGCCGCCGAATATGTTACCACTGTCCTTCAGGTTGGTATTGGGAATAAGGTTACCCTCACCATCCTTGTGGGTATCATCCTCAATCTTCTCAACATAATCGCCGTTCTTATATTCATAGCCGATGCGGCCGTTGTTCATAGTCAGGTTAGCCATACCGTATACGGCACCGCCTTCACCGCCGGCGTAAGCGTTACGCTGCACAGTAGGCATACCCTTGTAGAAACCTAAAGGTTCGTTGTAACCGGTTTCATTGGCTACGTAGTTTTCAGGGAGGGTTCCGATTATAATATGTGAGTTACCCTGTATGGTATCGATTGTAGATCCGACATCGCCTTTCCAGCCGCCGCCGTAAATATTACGTACGGAACCTCCTTCCAGATAAGCGTATGTCTCGGGAGTGAATGTCAATGTGGTATACAATCTGTTGACAGCACCACTGGTGCCGGCTGCATACAGGTCCTTCCATACGGTTCCTCCGTAAACACCGACGTAGGTGGTACCGCTTACCAATGCTGTTTCACCTAATCCTGCGCCATAACAGTAACCGCCTATCTGGGCGCCTTTCCAAATATTAACATTGGTGTTGGTCTTAATACCCAGTCGGTTTGTATGTACAAGCGCATTGCTCAGACCACCATGGTCATATGTAGCGTCAGTCTCATCATATCCTGAACCAATGGTGTGAGCAACTGAACGGGTACTTATAAGGGCATTGACTGACTCTTTATTAAGAACCATACCGCCTTCGCCACCACCGTAAGCCTCATATACGTTGGCGCCGTTCTTAAGGTTGATCTCTGTATATTGTGTCCAGGTATTTTCTCCATATCCTGCGCCGTAAACAGGAGCGGTATAACCGCTGGCATTGCCGTATACAGGCGATTCAATGTTTATGAAGCTGTAGAATGTGCGGCGGCTGTTGTTGTTGCCTCCATAAATAGAACCAACAGAGTCGACATCAACACCGTCAATCTTTACTCTGAAGCGTCTAACAAAAGCTTGGGCACTGCTGTAATTTACTGTTGCCTCGTAGGTGTCGCAGACAGTATCCAGAGATACTCCGTATCCGCCACCGAATATGTTGTAGACATTGATGGTGGATCCATTGGGAACATTGACCTCGGTACGTCTTGTGAATCCGCTCTTGTAGCTTGCTCCATAGACATCATGAACCTTTCCGCTAACCAGGTCGACGCGTGCTGTCACCTGAGAGGGCGATGCTGCTGCGTCAGCGGGTGCAAGGTTCATACCCAGTCCGCTGTATGCTCCGGCACCGTATATATCGGTTCTTGTAAAATTCTCAATTCCGTTGGGTGCATTGACAAGCACATAACTGCGCTGCTGCATCTCGTTGTTCTTGGCTATTGAAGGATCGCCCCATCCACCACCAAAGACAAGTCGTACCTTATTGCCGTTGTTACTGTTGGGCTTGAAGTTTACGAATGAGTTTTCTATGAACGGCGGGTTTACGGTATCGGGATAATCGTAGCTACCGTACGAACCACCGAATATACTGTCAATCTCACCTTGCAAGTACTCTACGTAAGTGTTGGTAAGGATTGCCTCGTTGTTGTAGCCGGCTTTGCTTACCAGACCGGAAATTGTACCTATCTGGCCGCTGTAGTCATTGCCGCCGAATACATTCTGCACAATAGGTATAGACAGGTTTGAAGCACCGCTGGCGTTACCGCCTACATATACTGTTGCCAATTCGCCTACATCGGCATTACAAGCTCCTCCAAATACGTCAACTGCTTTACCGGACAAGACGTTTACAGTGGTGTTACCCGAAACGAATCCTTCAAATCCACCGCCATAGATTTCATCTACAGTACCTCCGTTCAGGTTTACGGTAGCATTGTATTGTCTATAGCTTCCGTTAGCTAATTTTTTACCTACAACACCTTTTTCACCGCCGCCGAATGCCTGCAGTATGTAGCCGCCCTGGTTGATGTTGATTGTAGTGTTACCCCAGATTTCGGTTTTTTCACCCATGCCGCCACCGAATAAGCTCATTGCACGGCCCAATACATCCTGTTGCTGATCCTCTTTGACGATACCGGATTTCTCTACAACCTGAGTTTCGGGATTGTCAAATATCATAGTATCACGCATGGCAGGACCATTCAGGTTAATCTCAACACCGCCGTTTATGTAACCGCTGGTGTAGCATCCGCCGTAGATATTGGCACCCTTAAGTCTTATTGAACCTTCGCTTTGATCTGTCAGATTCCATTCCAACTGGGGCTTGCCTTGAGCGTCAAATATAGGCGTACCGTTATTGTCACGGACTATTCTCTTGGGCAATAGTGTTACATTTCTGACATTAAGTCTTATCTTGACACTGTCATTATCTATGCCGGTATTGTTGGTTATACCACCCTTATAGTCAATTCCGTAGTTGTTGTTATGATCAGCACTGCTGTAGTTTGCATCATTGCATCCGGTTACCAGCTTGTCATATATAATGATTGGCTTTTCAAATTCAACCTCAAAAGTACCGCTGGCAGTTATGCTACCCAGATTACCACCTAAAAAGAATGAACCAATCTGAGTGGAATTATTTACATAGCCTTCTGTCTCAAATGATACTTTCGGTCTTATTCCCAATGAGACACCTTCAATGTATTTTCTGAAATTGACATCAGTCATGCCAATGCTGCTGAATGCCTCACCGTCAACTTCTCCTGAATCATAGAGGGCAAGAATGCTATCATTGATCATGTTCTCACCGTTACTGCCCAGGAATACGTTGTCAACTATGACATAAGAACCTATGTTGAGCTCTGCTTTCTTGTTTTGGTCATTTTCGGCTATGCTAAGTGTGGCACTGTTTCCGCCGCAGTAAAGCGATCCACCTATAAGGGTGGGCTTGCTTTCTGTACCTGAAACGTGTATCCATGCCTGCTGGGCATTGGGACGGAATGCATTCAGTGCCTCGACCGATGAATTGTAACCTTGTGTTGAATAGTAGAAATCGCGGTGGTATTCGTGATCGGCCAGGTTGGGATTATCAGTATAGGCGTATGAGCCGTTACCTCCACCATAGACATCACCTATAATGCTGCTCCTTATATCCAGCGCATTACCACCTACAACGTTACCCGATATGTCATTACCGCCGTAGACATTGTTGATGGTTCCTTTGGTTATGAGCACGCGTGCCGATAGACCGGCCGGGAAAGCATAACCTTCAAGAGCTGGTATTGAGGTAACTGCAACTCCGCCATTCATAGGTGTGACATCGGCACGGCGGCAACCTCCGTATACGGTATTAACCTTAATGCTATCAGCATTCAATTCAAGCAACAGGCCCTTCTCATAGGTCATATCACCCTCATTTCCTCCCGAATAAAGGTTATTTATAGTTCCCTTTATAAGATGCCACTTGGGCTGAATGGTCATTTCGGCCTTGTTGTTTCCGCCAAATACACGGTCAAACTGATATGTAGGCTTGAATTTGTTTCCTGTCAGGGTGGTGAACGTGCTGTTTGTGCTCACGCCCATTGCATCCAGAAGCTGCTTGTCTATTGCATAGAGGTTAGCCGGAGTGGTGCTGTTATCCAGACATATATCCACATTGTCAGTTACGGTGGCGTTGTTTCCGCCTCCATACACATATCCGAATGTTCCGCCTTCAAGCTCAATGTATGATTTCTGTACCTCGGGTTTTGAAGCCACGGTAAAGGTGGTGCCCAATGCACTGACTGTAAAGTTATTGGTGCCGGGGATGGGAGTATATTCACCGTAGTCTCCGTTACCTCCTCCGAATACCTGTCCCACAAAGATGTGATGGCCGTTGGCTTCGGGGCTGGAGTGAACGAATGAGTTGTAGTCCGTAACTGTCAAATTTCCCGATGTGCTTGTGATATTATTATCCTCGGTATGGCTGAAAATGTTTGGAGGAAGCTGCAGGTTGGTCTTAACGGTCCAGGCCCAGCTTCTGCTGGCTTCAATGTGTCCGGCAATATCATTACCTCCATAAACCGCCTTGATGACAAGGTCTTGTGCGGCGTTTGTTCCGTCAATGTTGACAAGACTGTAACCGTAGATGTTTGCCAGACGTGAACCTCCATATACAGCTTGGTTAAGGGTTCCTCCCTGAAGCGTTACCTGGGTGGTTCCCATAAGGTCTGCCTTATTGCCGCCTCCATATACATTCTGTGCAATTGTTCCGCCTTTGATAAGTACTTTGGAATGGCCGAATACGTATGCACGTTCACCATCGCCGGCACCAAATACGCCTCCATTTACAGTATTGACCAGTTGTGCGTTTCCTATAGTAGTGCCCGAACCCTGTATCTCAACTGATGTGCTGCCGTATGTACGTCCGTTCTCACCTCCGCCAAATATGGTGAGAATCTGACCGTCAAAAACCTTGACCTCTGCGGCTACATTGTTTTCTGCATTATTGTCAAATGCAACTTGGGTTGTGTCGCTTGCATTGCTGATTCCAACGGCGCCGTTACGTCCTCCACCATATACATTGCCGTTTATGACAATGCCGGTAGTCTGGGCGCCGGTACTGACGCATAACAACAGCATCAGGCTGAGCATTAATGCCCTGCCTTTTGATAGTGTCTTATATGTTTGGCGGATTATTCTCATATACTTAAAGTCCTTTTTAAGAATCCTCTAAAGTGAGTTCTATCTTTGCGTCATCATCACTCAATTGATAGAGATAAGACGGCTTTATGTTCACCGTTATATTGTAATTCTTTCCTTTTTCAGGAGAGGATATTTTTATCAGGTTCGCGTTGGTTGCCGTTTGGTTCTCGCGTATAAGATGTCCCTCTTTGTCATACACGTTGTACTTTACCGTGAGGTCAAGTGGCGGGAATGCGTCACGGGGCAGGAAACAGAACCAAGCAAACTCTGTTGCCGTATTGTCTAAAACCACCCAACCGTTTTCATCCCTCTTTAAGGTATCGACAGTTACCGAAGGTGCGTCTGCACCAACTAAATCGATACTTAGATTCTTGGTGGAGTAAGTTCCGTTTCGGTCAAGTTTAAATTCCCTGTCTACAAATGAATATGTGTGCGTGCCTGAGAACAGCCCTTGGGTTGTGCTGATGGTGGCCTCCTTTATCTTGATGGTCCTTATGTTATTGTATTTGTCTTCAACCTTGAATGATATAGTGGCTTTTGCAAAAAGGTGGTCCAGTGCCAGAAATACCTTTGTGGTGGCTGGATGGCCTTGGTAGGAACCACTGGTTACCGTTCCTATGTTGAATTTTCCGAATGCAAAAACGCTATCGGGATCATTTGAAAGTTGTGGATAGTGTTTTTCCTTAGGTAGGGTTAGGTCTTCATCATCACACAATAGTTTTCCAGCCGAGGCGGTGCTTACCAAAGGATCAATTGTGGTAATGATGTCAAATCCTGTAAAAGTCAAGGTGACATCGCTGCTACCATTGTATGTGAACGTGGGCAGGCTCTCGTCATTTACAGGCATTGATGTGTAGCAGTAAAGATAATATGTCTTACCTGAATGAACGTTCACCCTTGAGAACCATTTACCTTCATTTTCAAGGTCTGGAAGGAACCATCCGGATGCATCAAACTGGCTGGCGCGATTGGCACCATCGTAAGCCACGGCCTCTGCATATATGTTCTGGCGGTGACCTGAGTATGCGATGTAATTTTCTGCACTCTCTGCACCGGCACGCGTGGTAACCTGTGTCTCTATCTCATTGCTCATTATGGGATACAGCGTAACAAGATCACCCTCAAGTTGAGAGTTTTCTTCACGAGAGCATGAAAGCAGAACGATGGCCGCAAGGAACAGTAATGCGGTTAGTTGCTTGAATTGTCCTTTTTGTCTGCTACCCTGATTCATCTCCATAATCACAAAGATAATAAAATTTATTTTATTATACGCAAATTACCAGTTATAAATATCACGAGGTACATTCACGTCAACCCATCTGCTGATATACATTGTTTTCAGCTCTACACCGCCCTCAGTGTTGAACTTGAGGTTGAGTATATATGAGTTGCCGGACGCCATCCGATTATCTTGTCCACTTCCCAAATTTACGTTCGTAATCTCTGATGTTTGCGGCTGAGCTGAGCCAATGGCGTAAGTTACGCTCAATGTGAGGCCTGTCCAACCATCGGTGGGCACTAACAGCCACTCGCATATGGGAGTTGGGATATATTGGTCGTCATTATCATTTTCCCTGAATGCCTCCTGCTCTATAAGGCAACCCTGTGCGTTGTCGTACAGTTCCTGCTCAACATTTTGCTGTGCAGTAGCTTTACTAACGTCTGTGAAACTCTCAGATGCGATGGTACTCTCATGTGTCGATGTGCCATTTGCCGACAAAATACCGTTTCCGCTGATTGTAATGTTGTGAACTTTTACCTGATTGTTCTGATCTCCCACATAGTATCCCTTAATAATCAGTTTGGAGAGTATGTGGTTGAAGTCGAAGTTCACAGTACCACTGTAGAATGGTACTTCTTCTTCCTGCACATTGGTTCTGTATTTACCTCTCTTTACAGATGTAAGAAAATCCGCAGTATTGTTGTTAGCTACATCCTGCCAGTTGGGAATATTGTGTAACGTAACACGCATATCCTCGGCACTGGAAAGGTTGTTGACATCATTTGCATCAACCCATGGTGAACTGTCTCCGGCATCGCTGCTGGCCATATGCGGCCAATAAGCAAAGAACTGGTACGTTACAACCGGGTTGCTGTCCCAATAGCGGGTGGGGTTGTAGCTCCAAATATTATTGCCGGCGTTATACGTTACCGGTGTGTTGTTGAACAGCCGAAAGAAATTAAGGGTCTGGTTAATGGGTTGTGTCTTGTAACCGTAAACGCCAATTTCCAAACCGCTCTGTTTCAGGTCACCTAAACTGTCAATGGCGGCTTTCGTATCAGTAACAGAGGGCGTACCCAGCACTATCACTGATTTTTCCTCAGCAATGGTCTCCTTGCCTTTCTTGCAGCAAGAAGCGGCTGTCAGGAGAACCAACAGCATCAAAACTGGCTTATTGCAAGATATCTGACTCATAGCGGTTTATATGGTTAGTTGTAAGAATATTTTATTAATCTACGCCGTAATAGGCGGTGTACTTTTGCTCCCACTCGGATACGGTGGCGGTGAATTCGATTGCGCCGTCCTCATACTCGCGGACAGGTGTTATCACACCGGTATCCGGGTCTTTCTGAATCTGCACCCATTCGTCATCATCGTCTATATCGCCGTCTCCGTCGGTATCAACATGAACCAGTATGACATCCTTGCCGTCGGGGTTGTTGGGATTGCCATCGCTGGGATCCTTATCTGTGTCTCCTCCGGGAACCACCTGGGAGTCATTCTCACCGTCGGTGTCGTCAATATGACCATCACCGTCACGGTCAAGACCTGCCTCAAGTTTGCCGTCTCCGTCTACATCCTCCCATACAATGGGGTGGGTAACCCATTTGTCGGGTTTGCCGTCACCATCGGTATCCTCATAAATATAGACGATGTCGGGCTCTTCGGGGTTATACTTCATTATACCCGGGTACGGGGTGTCATCGGTGGTTGTTATGGTGTCACCTGTAACGGGGTCTATCTTTATGCTTCCGTCGCCATCGGCATCCCATATGCGGGTTGCAATGCGCGGATTGAATGCAAGCGTGTAGTTATAACGGTAGTTGGGCAACCATGATGATATGGGATTGCTGCTTGAACCGTTCGAACCGGTTATTCCGGCCAGACGTATTCCGTTCTTGGTGTAGGTCGATGTGGTGCCGTCTTTGTAAAGAATTCGGAATGAAGCGTCTATGCATACATCCAAAGGTCTCGAGTCGGTGCTGAAGAGCACTTGCGGAATCATGAGATAGTCATGATATATGGGTTGGGTGACCTTTGTGATCTCTATGTCGGTCTTGGTGGGCAGGTTCATGTAGCCTTTGATATCGGTCCATGATCCTACTGCACGCTCCTGGCTCCAGCCGGTCTGCTCGTAATGTCCGGTAGAATGGATATTGTAGAAGCTTATGCTCTTCATGATAACGCTCTGTATGGCAGTGGTATCAAAAGAGTTGCTTATCTTGGCGTAGACATTTACGTTGCTCAGAATATGATGGAAATACATATCAACCGTCTTGAACGGTGATACGTTGCGCCTCTCGGATATCATCAGGTCAATCTGGTCGTCAGGTGCATCCGGAGTCGTAAACTTGTCAATGGTTATGTACCTGCATGAGTCGTTGCTCATCTTGTAGAGCGTCTTGGAGTAGGGGAAGAATCCGTAGAACATATAAGTTGAGCCTACGTTCCACAGCTTCTTGTTGTCATAGGTCCATGCAGTATCGCCCACGAATCGTACATCCTGGTTGTTGAATATAACATCCAGAACGCCATCGGTGGTCTGCTCGCCCCATACGGCCATGGTATCGCCTTCATGGAATCCTCCGTAACCGCTGGTCTTTGAAGCACGGGTCATGTTGTTGACATAGTTGCCGAATTCTATGTAGGCATTACTTGGATATACGTCGCGTTCATCAATCTCGTGACGGATATCAAACTGCTCGCATGACGCTATGGCGAGCGTCATACCTACCAGAAGGCTTGTCTTGAGTGTCAATCTTAGGTTCTTCATCTCTTTTCTTTTTTCTTTAGGACTATTTATTTTTTCATTATCATCTCATGTGCTGTGTCGTTGTTCCAGTCCTGTACGCCTGCATCGAATCTTATGGGCTCCGGGCCTGCAGTTATGGTAATCACATAATTATAACCGGTTTCAAACCCGTTGAACAGGCTGTTCAGGCTTATGCGGTTATTAAAGTGGTTCTTATCACCAATGTTATACCATATCTGCAGATACTGGTTGTCATCCAAACGTTGCGGAATGAGCAGCGTCTCAAGTATATATGCCGCACTATCCGGGATACTTGCGTATTTGGCACTTGTCACAGTGTAACGCGGCAGAGTATCTATTCGTGTCCATTCATATGCCAACTCTACGGGGTCATCGGCCATATATTGGGTGAAATTACCCTGGCTGACAAAGTTTCCTATCTTGATGCTGTCTACAGTCAACGACATTAAAGTGTCGTGCATTATTGCATAGCTGCGACGTACTCTGATGCATAACTTTGACAGGATATGTTGCATGCTGAACGTCACTTCGTTGCGGTAGATGCCCGCCATACTCTGACCTGTGCGGTCTATCATCCAGTCTGTGTCTTCAACCTTGCTGAAGTTAGCTGGAGGTGCAGGTACGCCACTGTCTATTGTATTACATCCCTGCAACGTCACACCAATGATGCTGAATGCGTGAGTTGCAGAATCTATCGAAACCGTCACTCCCGGAACATCTCCTGAGTGCGGTGCGTAAGCGCAGAACCGGTAAGTACTCTTTGGTTCCCAATACTTGACCGGACTATAAGTCCACTTTGCCTGGGGGGCGCTGAACGTCACGTCCTGATTGATGAACAGACGCTCAGTCACTCCCTCGGGTGTGGTTTGCCAGCCCCAGACGCCCATACTTGCCATATGGTCGCTGAGCAGGGTTACGGCTCGTGTACGTAGTATAGGATTGTCAATGATGCCGTTGTTGAATGAAATAGCCAGACCCTGGCTGTCTGCGGGCTGCTCTCGCAGATCGCGGACAGTGTCATCATATGCGCAACTAGCTACTGTCAGGATTATTCCTGTCAGTGCAAGCCATGTAATATGTCTGAACAGTCTGTTCATTTTCTCCTTCTTTTTAGGCATTCTATACCCTATACCTTATTATATAATATACCTTTAATATACCCTATAAGGCATATTTCAAGCCGTTGTCCTTTTTGTTCCTTTTTCCTTTTTTGAAACCCTGGGCAACAAACTTTTTATAAATATCATTGGTCATCTGCGCTCACGCTTTCTTTGTGACCGGTAGGGGTATCGCCCCCTGCCGGTCTATCTAAAGAAAAGAGTTAGCTCGATGATCTATTAGTCAGCTGCTAATGCTGCATCATGGTTGACCCATGTTGTTACCTCAGTTGTGAAGTAAATGGGTCTTGGGCCAACGGTGATGGTAAGAGTGTATTCGTTTCCACCTTCGAAGTTAAAGCTTGCACCTGATCCAGAGCCAATGAAGAGGTTTGCAAGAGCATAATATCCTTCAAAAGGCTCTGTGCCGATTGTGTATTTAACGTAAACGCATGGCTCGGCAAGTTCAGTAATCTGACTATTAACAGTTGCTTTAGCTGCAGACTGAGGCATCATAAGACGCTCCATAACATAGTATGTGTCAAAGTTATCAGTTCCGGGGGTGTCGCCATTCAACTGATATCCAGTGGTTGCAGTTCCAACGCCATCTGCTTTATATTCAACCTCGGTTGAGGGAGTAGCCCAACCACTCAGATAACCTGTTGCGGTTTCCTTGTCGCTTTCATAATAGCTTGTTCCATAAAGGTTCAAGAGGCTTACTTCATTAACAACAACGTCTTGATTTGTTGTGATAGCATCATCAAGCAGAAGTTTTACATTGAACTTTGCAAGTTCATGGGTGAATACCAAATTTACAGCACTTGTCTTATCTGTACTTGTTGCTGTCATGTAATCATAATCAAAACCAGTGTATGCAAGTGTAGTTGCGGGGGTTGCCATCAGATCTTTTGTCTCTACTGTAACAGGATTTGCAGATGTACCAATAGTTATTACACCCAGATGAGTGCATGCTACATCACTGCTGGCTTCGACAGGAACATATGCGCAGAATTGGTAGTCTGTTGCAAACTTATCCCAGAAACGAATATCTTTGTAATACCATGCGGGGAACGCGGGAGTTCCCTGTATTGTTCCCCATTCTCCTGCGACTGTTAGTGATTCAGCTGCCGGGTAAATTGATCCTTTTCCATCGGCCGTGAAATATTCGTTAGTCACATTGTCAAAAACGAGGTTTGTGGTATTCCATGTGCCATTAACCTTCTTCCATCCATAAACATTGAATTTTGTGTAGAAGAAGTTTAGCTCGTTAGAATCAGCTTTAGTTGATTTGCTGGAGAAAGCGCTGAATGTGAACGGAATCTTCTCGTTCGATACATCCTGCTTTAAAGTGTCATTGTTAGAGCAACCAATCATTATTAATGCAGTTGCTGCGATGATAAATAAATTCTTTTTCATAATCGTAATTGTTTATTGTTTATTGTTTTTGTCAGTTGGGGTTTATTTTACTTCAATCTCCTGTCCAGTCTGATCTGTCCAGCCGGTAACGGCATCAACAGTGAAGTAAATCTGATTGAGAGCAACCTTGATTGTAAGAGTGTATGAGTTGTTCTGAAGCAGCGAAGCGAGTTTGCTGGAAAGATCAACATCTTCAATTACAACATCCTCTGTAATGCCATCGGTATATGTAATGGTATAGTTGATGTTTAACAGATACTTGTCTGTGCCTGTGCCCGTAGGAGCATTAGGAGCAACATAGTAATTGAAAGACTGGTTTTGTGCAGTCGGTGCTGTTACGGTTTCACCTGACATTGAGCCATTCTTCAAAATGTAAAGATCTGATGTGGAAGTGCTGCCACTTGCTCCTATAATGCTAAGTGTTGATGTATAGTTTGATGGTGTATAAGCACCTGCAGGAGCTGTGGGAGAAGTCTGAGTGAAAGAAGCCTTTGTTGAAGCAGATGACGGCATGTTTTCAATTGAAAGGCTTGTGACCTTTAAACTTGCTAAACCGGAATAAGCTTCTTTAGCCTGAAGATTAATCTGGAGCTTTGACAACATATGACCAAAGGTAAAGCCTACGGTTTGTCCCTTAAGATCGTATGATTCGCTGCTTTGATTTGTTGCATTTAGTTTCTGATCATACTCGTATGATGCCATCAGGTAGTCAGTGACACTTGTTGTGGTTGTGCCGCTGAATACGAGAGCCTCACCTGATCCAGTTGAAGTGCTTATGTCCTGAATTGATGCTATGTCATCTATTGTAATATTACCTGTAGCAAGATTAAGATCAGCATGGTCTGCATCATATGGGGCATAGGCAAAGAAGATGTATTCCATATTCTTATCCCAATATTTTGGCACGGTATAGGTGAATCCTTGACTGGGCGTAGAAGCACTCTCATACCAAACTTGAACGTTTTCAAATACAGGAGTAAAGTTCGTTGTGCTTGAAATATTTACTACGGCAGGTGTTCCACTTGCTGCTACAATATTCGCTGGCGCTCCTTTGTAGCCCCAAACTCCAAATCCTCCATGAGCTTTTGTGAAGTTTGTCGGTCCGGAAATTTCACCAGTAGCAGTAGCTCTTGTGGCTTTCTCGTGGAAAGTCTCAAAACCAATCATTACAGTTTCGTTGTCGTCAACGATCTCCTTGAATGCGTCGTTGTCTGAGCAGGCTGCGAACAATGCGGCAGCGGCTGCGATCATCAAATAACTCTTTTTCATAATTCTCTTTTTTTTAGATGTTAGTAAAATTTTTATTTGTTGTTGTTTGTTTTTGTTTTCTGTATTTAAGAAGAAGTATGTTTACCTTATATATTACTTAACTATAAGGGTTGTGTCCTGACTGCTGGTCCATTCGGCTGCTGCGGCATCGAATATGATAGCGTCGGGATCGATGGTGAGCTTAAGTGTGTACTTGCTGCGATCCATCAAATTGGGGAATACTATGCGCGGAACGATAGAGTCCTGATTGTTGATGTCCTTCAGTGTGTCATTGCGCCAGAACTTAAGCTCATATTTGTAAAGCTGGTCGCCAATGACGTATTCCAGCTTAAGAGCCTCATTGTCACGCTCAATACCCTGAGGCATTACGATTGACTCTATGAAGTACTTAGGTGTGCCGGTGTGATAATTCTCACCAGTGCCTGTGCCTGAATTCAGAAGAATACCGGTGTTGTTCTGGAAGCTGAGCTTGTAGCTGGCATTAACCTTTGATGAGTTCCAGCCGCTTGCTGCTCCGGTGTAGTTCTTCTGGGCATAGGTGCCGTGGTCATCAAGTCCGGTAATCTCTACCTTCTTTATATATACGTTCTGTCCGTCCAGAACTTTTGACTTACCAATTACGACGTTCAGCTTAGCCAGGATATGGCTGAACAGCATGTCGACTGTTGCATCATGAGCTGCACCATTCTGGTTGTTCTTCTGTGCGGTCATAAGGTCTGCGTCCTTTCCATTCTCACCGGTAAAGCCTTTGTTGATTTCGGCGGTATGGGTGCCGTCCTGCAGGTTGGTACCTACAAGAGTATAGCCACCGTCTTTGGTCTTGTAGTCACCTGCGGGGTTGGCTACGCTGTCGGTCTTGGTGTAGATAATGTATTTGGCGCTTGGTGCTATTGCTACAAAGCTGAAGTTGGCCTGCTTGTCCCAGTAGCGAAGCGGGGCGTAGGTCCATGCACCGGCTGAGTAAGCGACAGTGTCACCGTTGAATACCTCAATAATCTCGTTGTCAATTGTTGATGTTTTGGTGCTGAATACAACAAACTGATCGTGGAAATTAGAGAGGCTTACTGATCCTGCGGGGAAAGCACGTGTGGCCTTGTCAGTAAATATGTTGAAGCTGATGGCCTGATCGGGTTCCTGCTCAATGTTGCGAACGTTGAGTACGCTGTCCTGAGCGCATGAGGCCAGGATGACTGTTGCTATGATTAAAATACTCTTTTTCATACTTTCGTTCGTTTTAGTTTAGTTTATAAACCTCATCGTAGTTTCATTGTACTGGGTGTAGCGGCCAGTTACGACCTGCCCGTTCTCTTGATTGGCTCTGCTCTCAGCTTGTCCGGCTTTACCGGTGCTTGCGAGTGTCGCCAATGCTGCGACGGTTAGCGTTGCTATCACCGCCAAGAACATGTAGTTCCACTTTTTGTTAATTAACTCTGTAAACATACTTCTTTTTATTTTAACTATTATTTTATTTTTATTCACTCTTTGTTGGTTTATCGTCGTTTCTGCATCAAATTGTCACCTCTGCGTTAATTTCATTGGCCCAATCTTCAACATTTGCGTTGAAACCACCGCCTGTGCTCTGAGATTTGCGATCAAGCTCCTCGTCAGAAATCTCGGCTGCGTCAATGTAAATAGTGATGACACCACCGGCAGGTTTCTCGTGCATCTGGTCGGTGATGTCAACTGTTACTACGTGGGGATAACCGTTACGTAAGGTCAGACCCACGCCAATGTAGTTTCTGTCATACTCGGGAGCTCTGCGGCCAGCCTTGGTGGTCTCGATTGGAACCATACCGGGAAGACCCCATGTCAGTACGCGAGATGCAAGAATATCGGCGTTCTCAACTATTGTGCCGTCAATCAGGCGAACATTGTCGTGATTCTGGAGAGGCTTTACATCATCAGTTGAGATTGAAATCGTGTTGTTGAAAGTTCTGCGGGTGAACAGGTCAACGCCCTGAGCAAGACCTGTTACTGTGAGACCCTGAGCACCTACGATGCGCTTGCCCTTACCGTCGATCTCGTTGTTGAGAATTACAATCTGATAAAGGTAAACGAATGAGTAGGGGCGGAGAGCTGCGTCAACCTTGTAGATGTAGGTCAGGTTTCCGTACTCATCATATTCCTTCTCATAGGTTGAAGGATCCTCGCTGATTACCAGGTTCTCTGCAAGTGAACCGAACAGCTCATCGGGCTGGTTGTAATCAACGTATGACTTAAGGGTATCGGGCATCTCGCTGTTCTCGTTCTCGGCGCGGGTGCGAACCCAAGAGGTCTGAGAACTTGTGCGGGTTGATGCTGTGTAAACCTCGAAATCTTCGCTCTGGTAGAATGAAGTGTACTCAGTACCGAAGTTGTAGAACAACATGTCATAGGTAGAACCTGCGTTCAGAGATACGCGGCCGCCGTTTGAATCGAAGATCTTGAAGAATGAGTTGTAGCGCTTACCGGTCTGGCTGTCTACGTTGTAGATGGTGCCCTTGATGAGCTCGGGCTTGGTGTAACCGATGGTACCGAAATCTGTAACGCTCTCGTTCCAGGTGTACTGCCACTCGGTCTCCCAATCAATGCCCCAGAGAAGATCCAGACGGATGTCGTACATCTCAACTGAAATCTGTGTCTGATCGACGCGGAGGAAAAGATCTTTGCGCTCGCAAGAATTACCGAACAGAAGAACCATTGCAAAGACCAGAATTATCTGTATCTTTGCGATAGCTTTGTTGTTTGAAAATCTTCCGTTCGACATTTAAATTTGTTCTTTTCGTTAGCTTTCGATACAAAGGTACGCGTAATATATATGTCGATTTTCCAACATCGTCAAAAGACATTAACAAAATCACAAAACGAATTTCAAACAATAGTTCAAATATCAACACATAGTGTTCGATATGGCAATTTATAGATAAAACGACAATTCCATATTTACAAATAGATTAAAATTTTAGCAAAAAAGGGCGATATTTAGTGCTCTCGTGCCATTTTTATACTTATTTTTGCCGTGAGAAAGAAATAAAGGACTGATTTATGCTTGGAATTTTTCTGCTTCAATTACCGTTTTCAGTGTGTGCCGTCTGGTGCCTGCTGATTCTCCTTAAAGGACACAAATCCCTTTCAGATAGGCTTATAATGTGGGTTATGGGTCTGCTCGCAATTAGTTTTTATTGCGGTTCGGCCCATATGGATCCTGCTCCAAACTATTATAAGCTTGCCATCTGTGAGATTCTTCAGCAGTTATCCACACTGTCGGTTCTTCCCATTATATACCTATATATAAAATCGTGTTACGAGGAGAGTGAGGTAAAGTGGTATTCTTACCTGTATACAATACCTTCTATTATACTTACGATATTCGCAATCGTGCTTACATGTGCGCTAGGACTGGATAGGTGTGCAGCGATTTCCAAGCTTATCCATGAAGCGAATTACAGCTTTATAGCTCCTGCTAATCTTTCTCCGCTTGAGAACCTGTACGTGCTGTTTGTATTCAAAATCTACTTTATTGTGTTTTTTGTATCGCTTTGCGTTGCAATAATTGTAGTATTCTCAAGATTGTTTACCGGAAAGTTTAAATTTAAACATGTAATTGGATTTTTGAGAGGAGAGAAAACATCGTTTGTCGCAAACGTGATATGTTTGTTTTTCGTCATTTACTTTGTGTTGTGGGGTTGCTTTGTATTATTTGGCTCCATGTTCATGAATAATATCCCTGTTTTGTCATCTTTATGGTCGCTGCTTGTCGCTATGACTCTGTTCTTTATAGGTTATGTGGCCGCCATTCCGTCATTGCCTGGAGGCTATATAAATATGGAACGCATGCGTCATCCCTTTGGCGCCATGAGATTATCCAGGCAGGAGTTCCTGCAGGGCATTGACTCCGGTCCTATGGCAGGTGCAGCTACATCGGGCTACGATAAGATTATGGATGCGTTCAAGCAGCATATGGAGAAAGAGCAGGGATTCTTGAATCCTACGCTCACCATCGAGGAGATTTCACGCATACTCAATACTAACCGTACATACGTTTCAAAACTGGTGAATCTGTATTACGGCATGCCGTTCCGCGACTATCTGAACAGTCTGCGTATGAACTACGCCAAACAGATGATGACTGACGAGCCGGACGCATCGCTTGACTACATCGCAGCCAAGAGCGGTTTTCAGAGCTCCACGCAGTTTATCCGCAAGTTCCGCGAGACCGAGGGTATCACGCCTACAGTCTGGAAAACCTTGCAACGAAAACAGAAGGCTTGATTCTTATAACGGTCGGAAAACCCGACCGTTTTTTTTTGTTAATGCGGGCGGGTGTTTGGGGGATTTGATTAAATTTGCGAATCTATACGGTGAAACTATCGTATGGCATGAAACGGAGAATTATCAATTATAACCTATGAATACCAAAATCCAGGAACTTACCGACATTATATATAATGAAGGTGTAGCTAAAGGTCAGGCCGAGGCTGATCAGATTCTGGCCCAGGCCAAAGAGGAAGCCCAGAAAATCATTCAGGATGCACGTAAGGAGGCCGATGCCCTGCTGGCATCAGCAAAGAAGGAGAGCGCCGATAACGCCGATAATGTGCGTAAGGAGCTCAAGCTCTATGCCGCTCAGGCTGTGGAGGCTCTTAAGAGCGAGATTGCAACCGTGGTGACCGATAAGATCGTATCGGATTCCGTTAAGGGCTTTACCGCCGATCAGAAGGCTTTCAACGAGTTTATACTCAAGATTGCACAGGAGTGGGGCAAGAACCAGCAGATTGAGATCAAATCGGCCGATGCTGAGGCTCTCAAGAAGTATTTCACTGCCAATGCCAAGGATCTGCTTGACAAGGGTGTCAAGATCACTCAGGTGAACGGTCGTGCCGCGGAGTTCAGCATCCAGCCTGCCGACGGCTCGTATAAGGTGAATTTTGGCACCGAGGAGTTTGAGAACTGGTTCAAGTCAATTCTGCGCCCGCAGCTGGTTGAGACCCTGTTCTGATGAGTAACTACTATTACATAATAGCCGGGCTGCCTGACATCAGTTTTGATGACAGCAAGGCTGCTCTTACGGTCGATCAGTTCCGTACCGAGGTCTATGAGGCCCTGAGCGGTGCTGACCGTAAGGTTATGGATTTGCTCATATTGGAGAACGAATGCCGTAACCTGATAGGTTCTGAGCGTATGGAGGAGCTGATTGCCTCCGTGAAGGCTCAGGAGCCGTGCCCCGAAGGAGTCCCGCAGTTTATGTATCAGTTCGTTCAGGAGTGGGTGGATGAGAGCTGGCGTGAAAAGGCCGCTTTCGCCGAGGACCGTTTGTGGAGTCTCTTCTACGAATACGCAATGCATTCAAGCAATGAGTTTGTACGTAAATGGTACGAATTCAATCTGGATATCAACAATATCTTATCGGCCGTAATGGCGCGTAAGTATGGTCTTGACATCCAGAAGGTGATTGTGGGTGCGAACGATGCTGCACATGCGCTGCGTACAAGCGGTGCCCGTGACTGGGGATTGAGTCAGGAGCTGGAGTATTTTGAGGATGTGGTTCGCCTGACTGATGAGAGCGATTTGGCTCAGCGTGAGCGCAAGGCCGATATGCTGCGTTGGCGCTGGCTTGAGGAGAATACTTTCTTCAACTACTTTACGGTAGAGAAGCTATTCTCATACATGGTTCGCCTGGGAATGGTTGAGCGTTGGACAAGTATGGACCGCGAGAAGGGTCAGCAGCTGTTCCGCGAGCTCATCGGCACTCTAAAGGACCAGACTGAGGTTCCCGCCGAGTTCCGCTAAATTGAAATTTGAAAATTGAAAAATATATGGCAACAAAAGGTATTGTACGCGGAGTCATTGCCAACATGGTCACACTGAAGGTGGACGGCCCTGTTGCGCAGAATGAGATCTGCTATATCGAGACAGGCGGCGACAAGCTGATGTCGGAGGTCATCAAGGTGCAGGGCGAGAATGTGTTCGTCCAGGTATTTGAGAGCACCCGTGGCCTTAAGGTCGGTTCGCCCGCCGAGTTTACCGGTCACATGCTGGAGGTTACGCTGGGTCCGGGCATGCTGTCACACAACTTTGACGGTCTGCAGAATGACCTGGACAAGATGACGGGCGTGTTCCTCAAGCGCGGTGAGTACACCTATCCGCTGGATAATGACCGCCTGTGGAAGTTTGAGCCTATCGTCAAGGTGGGTGATAAGGTGCAGGCATCAGACTGGCTGGGTAAGGTCGAGGAGAACTTCCAGCCGCTCAAGATCATGGCTCCGTTCCAGCTTGAGGGCGAGTATACCGTAAAGAAGATTGTGCCGGAGGGTGAGTATCGCATCATTGATGAGATTGCGGTTCTGGAGAACGCCAAGGGTGATACCGTTAGCGTGAACATGATCCAGAAATGGCCGGTTAAGGTGGCTATGACCAATTATCGCGAGAAACCGCGTCCATTCAAGCTGCTTGAGACCGGTGTACGTTCAATCGATACCCTGAACCCCATCGTTGAAGGCGGTACAGGATTCATTCCAGGCCCGTTCGGTACAGGTAAGACTGTGCTGCAGCACGCTATTTCAAAGCAGGCCGAGGCTGATATCGTTGTAATCGCTGCCTGCGGTGAGCGTGCCAATGAGGTTGTGGAGATCTTCACCGAGTTCCCGGAACTGGATGACCCGCATACAGGCCGTAAGCTGATGGAGCGTACCATCATCATCGCCAATACGTCAAACATGCCGGTTGCCGCACGTGAGGCATCGGTTTACACCGCAATGGCCATATCGGAGTATTACCGTTCAATGGGTCTGCGCGTTCTGCTTATGGCTGACTCCACTTCACGTTGGGCACAGGCTCTGCGTGAGATGTCAAACCGTATGGAGGAACTGCCCGGTCCCGATGCTTTCCCGATGGATATTTCATCAATCATCGCAAACTTCTACGGACGTGCAGGTTACGTATATCTCAAGAACGGCCAGCCGGGTTCAATCACGTTCATCGGCACAGTATCGCCTGCCGGCGGTAACCTTAAGGAGCCTGTTACCGAGAATACCAAGAAGGTGGCCCGTTGCTTCTATGCTCTGGAGCAGGAGCGTGCCGACCGCAAGCGTTATCCGGCCATCAACCCTATTGATTCCTATTCAAAGTATCTGGATTATCCGGAATTTGACAAGTATATTACCGACCGCATTGACAGTGAGTGGATAAGCAAGGTGAACGAACTTAAGACACGTCTGCTGCGCGGTAAGGAGATATCGGAACAGATTAACATCCTGGGTGATGACGGTGTTCCTGTTGATTATCACGTAACGTTCTGGAAATCGGAGCTTATTGACTTTATCGTGCTGCAGCAGGATGCGTTCGATGAGATTGATGCCGTGACCCCGATGGAGCGTCAGGTGACCATTGTGGACCGTGTGATTGACATCTGCCACACCGAGTTCAAGTTTGATCATTTCCTGGATGTGATCGAGTACTTCAAGAAGGTGATCAACCTGTGCAAGCAGATGAACTACCAGCCGTTTGAGTCAGAGAAGTATTTTGAATACGAGAAGGAGCTCAAGGCTCTTCTTGCTGAACGTAAAACCGCTTAACCCGCTATAGCTATGACAACAAAGGCATTCCAGAAGATTTACACCAAGATCAGCCAGATTACAAAGGCTACCTGCTCGCTCAAGGCGCAGGGTGTGGGTTATGATGAGCTGGCCATTATCGATGGCCGTTTGGCTCAGGTGGTTAAGATTGTGGGCGACGACGTTACCCTGCAGGTGTTTGAGGGTACCGGCGGTATTCCCACCAACGCTGAGGTTGTGTTCATGGGCAAGGCTCCTACACTTAAGGTTAGCGAGAGTCTTAGCGGCCGATTCTTCAACGCATACGGTGATCCTATTGATGGCGGTCCTGCCGTTGAGGGTCAGGAGGTTGAGATCGGCGGCCCATCGGTTAATCCTGTTCGACGTAAACAGCCGTCTGAGCTGATTGCAACCGGTATCGCGGGTATCGACCTTAACAATACGCTTGTATCGGGCCAGAAGATTCCGTTCTTTGCCGATCCTGACCAGCCGTTCAACCAGGTTATGGCAACCGTGGCTATGCGTGCCAAGGCCGATAAGATTATCCTGGGCGGTATGGGTATGACCAATGATGACTACCTCTACTTTAAGAACGTGTTCTCGAACGCAGGTGCCATGGACCGTATCATCGGTTTCATGAATACCACCGAGGACCCTGCTGTAGAGCGTCTGCTGGTGCCTGATATGGCTCTGACCGCAGCCGAGTACTTTGCCGTCCAGAAGGATGAGAAGGTATTGGTGCTGCTTTCTGATATGACATCATATGCCGATGCGTTGGCAATCGTGTCCAACCGTATGGACCAGATTCCTTCCAAGGACTCCATGCCGGGATCTCTTTACTCTGACCTGGCCAAGATCTATGAGAAGGCCGTACAGTTCCCAAGCGGCGGTTCAATTACCATCATCGCTGTGACAACCCTGTCTGGCGGCGATATCACTCACGCTGTGCCTGATAATACCGGTTATATCACCGAAGGTCAGCTGTTCCTGCGCCGCGACAGTGATATAGGTAAGGTTATCGTCGACCCGTTCCGCTCGCTGTCTCGTCTGAAACAGCTTGTGAACGGTAAGAAGACCCGTGCCGACCATCCGCAGGTTATGAACGCAGCCGTGCGTCTGTATGCCGATGCATCGAACGCAAAGACTAAGGTTGAGAACGGTTTTGACCTGACTGACTATGATCAGCGTGCTCTTGACTTTGCTCACGATTACAGCGAGAAGCTGCTGGCAATTGACGTGAACCTGGATACCACCGAGATGCTTGATGTTACCTGGGGCCTGTTTGCCAAATACTTCAAGCCCGATGAGGTCAACATCAAGGCCGCCCTCGTTGAACAATACTGGCCCAAATGACCCAATGGGGACAGTCCCTAATGGGACATTTTTAAGAAAACAATGGCAATAAAGTTCCAATATAACAAGACTTCGCTTCAGCAGCTGGAGAAGCAGCTGAAAGTGCGAAAGCGTACCTTGCCCATCATTAAGAGTAAGGAGAGTGCGCTGCGCATGGAGGTGAAGAAATGCAAGGATGACCTGGTCAGACTGGAGCGTGAGCTGGAGGAGGGCATCGGCCGATATGAATCCATGTTCGCGTTGTGGAACGAGTTCAACCCCAATCTTATAAGGGTGGCCGATGTGCACCTGACCGTGCGCAAGATTGCCGGAACGCGCATTCCGGTACTTGACAAGGTGGATTTTGAGGTGACTCCGTTCAGTCTGTTCAGTCAGCCCAAATGGTATTATGACGGCATCAACATACTTCAGAGCCTGGCTCATGACGCTATCCTGGTGGAGTTTACCACCGCTAAGCTGGCGCTGCTTGAGAAGGCCCGCAAGAAGACCACACAGAAGGTGAACCTGTTTGAGAAGGTCCAGATTCCGGGTTATGAGGATGCCATACGTAAGATTAAACGTTTCATGGAGGATGAGGAGAACCTCAGCAAATCAAGTCAGAAGATTCTTAAGTCTCTGCTTGAGCGCCGTGAAGCCGAAAAAGAAAAGGAGGCAGAGGCATGATTACAAAGATGAAAAAACTCTCCTTCCTGATTTATAGTAAGGAGTATGAGCCGTTCCTGGAGCATCTGCGTTCTCTGGGTGTGGTTCATGTTATCCGTAAGCAGCAGGGTGCCGTTCAGGATGAAGCTCTGCAGGAGGATCTCAATCAACTTACCCGCATCAAGAATGCGCTCAAGGTTCTGGAACCTTTGGCTGCTCAGCCTGCAGTAGAGATTCCCAATGACAAGACAAAAGGTTTCTCTTTTGATACACCGGAGAAGGTGCTGGAGAGGTTTGATATTCTGGAGGCCGATAAGGTTGTTCAGGAGCAGACTCTGGCGGCTCTCAACCGTGATCGCACTCAGCTTGAGCCCTGGGGCGATTTTGATCCCGCATCGTTGAAGCGCCTGACTCAGGCCGGATACAAGATCCGTTTCTACACTTGCCCGTTGCGTGCATACAATGATGAATGGACCGATAAGTACGGCGTGATAGAGATTCTGCGTGATAAGCAGAAGGTCAATTTTGTGACTGTTACTCACTTGGACGTGGTGCCTGACATTGATGCAGAGCAGGTTAATCTGCCCGCGTTGGCATTATCGGCCGTAGAGAAAGATATAGAGAATACCAAGGCTGCCATTGATGCCATTCCGGTAAAGATGGCTCATTTGGCTGCTGTGGGCGTTCCGGTGCTGAATGATGCGCTGGTTGAGCTTGAGAACAGGGTGGATTTCGGTCGCGTACGTCTTTCGGGCGATAAGGTTGCTGCCGACAGTCTGCTGCTGCTTGAGGGTTGGGCTCCCGCTGCCGATATCGATGAGATAAGCAAGGCACTGGATATGAAGGGCGTGTTCTTTGACGTTGATGATCCGCAGCCCGATGATGATATTCCTATCCAGTTGAGCAACAATAAGTTCGCCAAGCTGTTTGAGCCGCTTACCAAGCTTTACATGCTGCCTACGTATCAGGAGCTTGACCTGACGCTGTTCTTCGCGCCGTTCTTTATGCTCTTCTTCGGACTCTGTCTGGGTGATACCGGTTACGGCCTGCTTATGATTGTGGCGCTGCCCATGTTCACCAAGCTGTTCCAGCTTATCAACCCCAACTTCTCAAAGTGGCTGGTGGTATTGTTCGGAATAAGCACCATGTTATGCGGCCTGCTGTCAGGTACGTTCTTTGGATTCAATATGTATGACCTTGATATTCCGTTCGTCCAGAAGATGAAGGAATTCCTCTATACCGATAACTCTACCATGTTCACGGTGTCGCTGTGCATCGGTGTGGTACAGATACTCTTCGGTATGGCAATCAAGGCTGTGAACCTGAGTATCCAGTGCGGAATCAAATACGCTTGGGGTACGATAGGGTGGCTAGTGCTGCTCATCACCATTGGCGTAACGGTACTGGCAGGCCTGGAATTCAGCAATCCGGTGGTTATGGGTATCCTGATTGCCGCTGCGGTGCTGATATTCCTCTTCAACAGCCCGGGCAAGAATCCGCTGCTGAACATCGGACTGGGACTCTGGGATACCTATAACATGGCAACCGGCTTGCTGGGCGACGTGCTCTCATACGTGCGTCTGTTCGCACTTGGTCTGTCGGGCGGTATCCTGGCAAATGTGTTCAATAGCATGGCTATCGGCATGAAACCCGATAATCCCGTTGCTGGATTCATCGTGATGGTACTCATATTCGTGATAGGTCACGCGTTGAATATATTCATGAATATTCTGGGTGCAATAGTTCACCCCATGCGATTGACGTTCGTGGAGTTCTTCAAGAACGCCGGTTACACGGGTGGCGGCACTGAGTACAAACCTTTTCGCAAAGTATCAACAAATTAAATAATCAACATCATGTCAAGTTTAGTATTAGCTTATGTGGGCGTAGCCCTTATGATCGGCCTGGCAGGCATCGGTAGCGCATACGGCGTAACTATAGCCGGTAACGCAGCTGTAGGTGCCTTGAAGAAGGTTGACAAGTTCGGTAACTTTATTGTGCTGACCGCTCTTCCCGGTACACAGGGTCTGTACGGTTTTGCAGGTTACTTCATTTTCGCCAACATGGCGGGTGTTCTCACTCCTTCAATCGATCCTTTCCAGGCTGCAGCAGTATTCGGCGGAGGTCTGGCTCTGGGTCTTGTAGGTCTGTTCTCAGCTATCCGTCAGGGTCAGGTTTGCGCTAACGGTATTGCCGGTATCGCTCAGGGTCACGACGTATTCAGCAAGACTCTGATCCTTGCCGTATTCCCCGAGCTCTACGCTATCGTAGCTCTGGCCGGTGTCTTCCTGATCAGCTCTTCACTCTAAAAGGTGACATTGGGGACGGTTCTTTTTGGCACCTTTTGATAAAAAAAGCGTCTGGGAGTCCAGACGCTTTTTTGTTGATTAGGGAGCTTAGGTTAAAAGGTGCCAAAAAGAACCGTCCCCTTTGTCACCTAGCTTACAGTTTCATAGGTTCAGGTATCGTGTCGATGTCCTGCTTGCTGAATACGAGATTCATTACTGACATCTGGCCATCGTCAATGATTGCGTCATAATCTATGGTGCTGATTGTGAGAATGGCCTTGCCGGTGGTGTAATCGCCCTCAGTGAATTTGTATTTGCCTATGTCTACTACCTCATATGAAGGCTTGCGGCCGTCTTTCTGTGTGTAGAACCTGCTTCTGGTGTAAAGCATAAGGCTGTCTGTGCTAAAGTAGATGGCATCAATCTTTATCCTGTTATCCTGCTGTGTGGTGCAGGTGTACCATGCGGCGAAACTGATCTCGAGGTTTAAGACGGGCATATATGGCTGTATTGTGCCGATGAACTCGTTCTCGGTGGACTTGGCTGCAGCAGGAACATTGGCGTTGTTTTTCTTGGTATATGTCTGTCCCATAAATGACAGATATCCGTCTGTAACTTCAACATCGAATGATGAACCCGGTGTGAATCTGAATTGGAATATGCCGTTGCTGAAGTCACCCTGAGAAACCTCATATTTACCTTCATACATCACGACACGTGATGGGTCGCGGCCGTCCTCCTCGGTATATACCTTGCTCTTGGTTACTGCAAATGTACTGTCCGTAAAGAGGAATACGGCTTCAACCTTTTTCTTGTAATCGGCCTCGGAATAGGCTGTATACCAGGCGACTACGGTCTTATTGGCATATGTGTCGGGCAGGAATGCTCCACTAATGTAGGTTGAGTCGTTGTCGTTGTTTTGTTGCTGCTGTGTCCCTTCGGTGTCATCCTTATCGCAGGAAGTGTAAGACAGGCTTAGCAATACAGCGGCAGCAATAATGGAAATGAATCTGGTAGTTTTCATACTTTATTTGTTTTTGAAACCTTGCTTGGGTTGGTGCTGATATATTCTTTCCAGCTCTTGGGGCCTTTCTTGCCGGTGTCGGGACGGCCCATCTGCAGATAGTGGCAGTAGGCGGCGGCAAGGGCATCAGTGGCATCCAGAAACTTGGGCATATCTTTCTCGTCCAGGTGGAGCATGCGTTGCAGCATGCCTGCTACCTGCTCCTTGCTGGCGGTACCGGTGCCGGTTATGGCCATCTTGATCTTCATGGGGGCGTACTCGGTGATGGGCACGCTGTGGTTGATTGCGGCGGCTATTGCAACGCCCTGTGCTCGGCCCAGTTTGAGCATGGACTGCACGTTCTTGCCAAAGAAGGGAGCTTCAATTGCCATCTCATCGGGTAGGTAGGAGTCGATGATGCCGTTAACGCGCTGGAAGATGTGGCCCAGTTTGAGGTACATATCGGACTCCTTGCGCATATCGATCACGCCCATGGTCACGATCGACGCCTTGGTGCCCTCAACCTTGATTACGCCGTATCCCATCACGTTGGTGCCGGGGTCTATGCCAAGGATTATTTTCTCTGCTACAGGCTTTATCATTCCTTTTTGAGCCGATGAAATTTTCTTTTGCCAAAGATAGCAATAATTCAATCCTAATAGTTACCTTTGCAGCCGAAAACATCACACACGGGGCATTAGCTCATCTGGCTAGAGCGTTTGACTGGCAGTCAAGAGGTGACGAGTTCGAGTCTCGTATGCTCCACTGAAAACGGCTTTACAGGTATCTGTAGGCCGTTTCGCTTTTTCTCGTGGTACTAATATGGTACTAACGATTTCCGTGGTACTAACGGAAGACCGGAACTCAAAATAGAGCTCCGGTCCAGTGGGTACAAAATACAAAAAGCTTATGGCTTTAGTATTCACAAGCAAAGATACGATAATTTTCAAATATGCGATTCTCAGCGTACCTTTGTACAAACCATAAAAACACAACCTACCATGAACATAATCCTAACCCCCGCTATCCCCGGCGGCTATCAGTACCGCCAGTCCCCTAACAAGAACCTCGATGAGCTCACCTATTTAAATAGGCTGACAGATGATATCATACTCCGTCTCAGGGAATCTGTCAAAGACACACCGTTCATTACCATCACAAAGCTGGCCGGTCCAATGGATCAAATCCTCACCAGGTTACAGACACTTACCCGGATTACACCGCCAACCTCCAACTGCCTGATAGCAGTAGGCCTCAACTCAACCCGCATGGATGGCCATTACCAAGCTGGTAAAGGCTGGAGAGTAATCAGCAATCCGGAGAGCAGCCAATCATCAACACTGGCCACCGCACTGGCCACCGCCGCCATGCAAACCCTCGGCCATCGAGCAACCTCCAACCTGGGCACAGCAACCAGCCTGGCACACATCAACCAAACGCCCATCCTTACCGCCACAGCAATCCCTGCAGTCCTCACCTTGAACCTATACCAGGATAACCGTCAGGACGCAGCATACCTGCTGAGCAGCGAAGGCCGCCAAGCCATAATAGACTTGCATGTAAAGGGAATCTCAGCTTATCTGGAGCGCCTCAATCAAGCAGACTCTCCCGCCACATATCCAACCAGTTCTCACCGTTGTCGGATGCATCAATGAACCTGCACTGAATCTCGTCAAAGTAGAAATCCTCAATAGCATCATAGACATGATCAAAATCCTCCTTCACAAAGTGAGGATTGAATTCACATACGAATGACGCATATAAACTTGTAGCAGGAATCACCTTATAAGGATCTTGGGCTTTAGCATACATCAATTCATCATCGGGGTCCACCTTCCGGACATCTCTCATAACCGATGCAAACACAAGCTTGGCACCAATCTCACTGATGGCATCGAGACTGTCCGAATCATACATGGTACACATTGGCGGCACATTTCTTCCTATCTGGGCATCGCCAAATTCACGCATCCTTGGAGTAATAGAAAAAGACTTATCTAACGTCATAGCAAAAATAAAAATAATGTGGATGCCCCCCGAGAGGGTTTCGGGTGTCGGCCAGACCCCTTACTTACACAGACGAGGGAAACACCCACATTACAAGGGTGTCCTTTCCCTAATCGCTCTGTGTAAAGGTTTGTCAATTGGCCGACTTCGAAACCCACCTACGAATAGTGAATATCACATTAAGTTCAATATGTCCGAATCACCACACAAGGGCAGTGATTTCGGAGCAAAGATAAACAAAAGGAAATGATAATGTCAATACCTTAACACCTCTAATTTCTATCCGAAGTATTACACTTGCACAACCCCATCCAATTTGTTACCTTTGTAGTAAATCTTAGGCACTATGAAGAACACGAATATCATCCTCATCGTAGCCATCGGTCTATTCCTTCCGATGATGCTCGGCTGCCGCACCCACAAGCAGCTCACCAGTTCCAGCACCAGCAGCACGACAGTATGCAGCGCTTCGATAGACAGCGCCGCCCAACGCCTGATGTCCGAACACCACCGTACCACCCGGATAACTGTACTTCCGATGCAAACACCTGCGTTACCCCCGTTACCAACGCCCGATGCCCCCACACCGGTTCAGGACCTCATCACCCAACTTCTTGAGCAGGGCGGAGGCACCATCATCATCCAAGAGGATGAGCAGCTGCAGCAAGACCAATCAAACACTATAAACCATGTATCAGTCCAAGACACAACCACCACACAAAACACCAATCAGGAACAAACCACAAGCAACCCGCCAAGAGCATCACCCATCATCGACAAGATCTTCTATATCTTCCTGCTCCTGGCCTTCATAATAGTTTTACTCCAGGGCCGGAGAAATCAATGACACACCGTTCAAACAACCATACAAAAACACAGATACTATGAAATCAACAAACTACGCAATCCTATTGATCAAGAGTTTTGAGCAGCTACGCCTCAACTCATACCTTTGCCCGGCCGGAGTCTGGACAATCGGCTATGGCCACACCGATGGCGTCAATCAGGGCATGCTAATCACAGAGAAGACTGCAGACGGCTTCCTCAAGCAGGACATCCAGAAAGCGGAAGCAGAAGTCAACCGCATCGATGCAGACCTCACCCAGGAACAGTTCGATGCCTTGGTAAGCTTCGTCTTCAACGTAGGTGTCCAGGCCTTCCGAGTAAGCACTCTGCGAAAGCTCGTAGAGCGCAATCCCTCAGACCCCAAGATAGCCGATGAGTTCCGCCGTTGGGTCTATGCCGGAGATAAGAAACTCCCCGGATTGATCAAAAGAAGAGAACAGGAAATCAAATTGTATTACTCATAAACAATGGAACACCATGGAAACACCAATCCTGAATTTGATAACCGACTGCCTGGTACCATTGGTAACGGCAGTGGTTGGATGGCTTGCCGGCAGCAGAAAGCGCCGCAATGACGCTCTCAAGTCGATGCAAGACTCCATAGACATCCTCTCCACGGAAAACAAACGCCTCATCGAGGACCTCACGACAGTGAACCGCGAAGTCGTGGCCCTCCGCCGTGAGAATGGAGAGCTCAAGACCTCGGTAGATCAACTCTGCAAGGAGAATGCTCAACTCAAGACCGAAGTCCAGGATCTGCGCAAGCAGATGACACAAGCACCTGCGTAACCTCAGCCGCTTCGCGTCTGTTCCGTCCCGTAACTATCGCCTTTCACGAAAGCCGATAATTACGGGGCGGCTTAATTATGGCCGTAGTGCCCTGATGATAGTTCGTGAAACGGGAATTCACAATTCTGATATACTTCAGATGTAGGTTGCCGTTTCTAAAGCAATATAAAGTTTGTTTAAACTATGGTTGGCATTGTTCAAGCCTTTGGCTTCATATCCATTTGTATCCAAAATGTCAC
>Ga0265301_10000613_pt1 | contig 50126 bp, 35 predicted proteins | sample AusTroGonzalo_MG_2_FD_193488 | JGI IMG/M metagenome (GOLD analysis project Ga0265301, IMG submission 193488) | Bovine rumen microbial communities from tropical cattle in Woodstock, Queensland, Australia - Gonzalo_04 | ecosystem: Host-associated > Mammals > Digestive system > Stomach > Rumen ... | reverse complement strand
GTTGCTGCTGCCCAGAATGACAATGTTGAACCGTTAGCAATGTTCTGCTGTCCCATTACGAGATATTCGTCTGGGTTGAGTGCGCCTGCACCATTAATATATGAACCACTGCAGATAGCGTTTGTACCTGTACGATACCAGTCAAGTGTCAAGCTTGCATAGTATGTCCAAGTTGTTGGAATAGCGCTTGTCAAGCACCATGTGTAACCGTCGTTGTTACCATCGACAACTGTCCAACCTGCTGGCATACCGCCTTCGAAACCTTCTGTGAATGTTGAACCGTTACCACCTGTACCGCCACCGCTGATAGCTGTGTTGAGTGACCAGGTCACCTTTGACATTGAAGGATCGATTTCTTCTGCGTAAACGCTCAAAACAGGGATGTATTCCTCGTGGATGATGAAGTTAACTGTTTCTGTGCCTTCGTAAGCCACTGTTACAGATTCTTCTGCCATAGATGCCGGCTCCATACCTGCGTATGTAGCTACACCTCTATTATATATACCTGCTTTGACTGTTACTGAATAGTAACCATTGTCGTCGGTTGTTGTCTCAAAGTTGACATCGTTGTTGAATTCGTCTTTACCATAGAATGTAACTGTTGCGCCAGCGAGTGGTTCATTGCCGCCCTGTTCTGTTGCAAGTGTAGTGACAGTACCTTCTAATGTTGCATAGCCAGAAACCTTAACTGTAACGATTGGAGTTGAGTGACCTGACTCGCCTTCATCGTAAACAGCTGTTACGTTGATGTCATGACCTGTCATGTTGTATGGGAGGTTCTCGAGCAAGTACTGTTTCTCAGAAATGAGTTCATCGTTAGCTTTTGTATCGCCATAATAGACATTGTATCCGAGGAATCCGCGGTTGTCGAGAGCACCTTTAGCACCATCCTTATTAATAATAATCTGGTTCTTGAAGTTTCTCACTGTACCTGAGCCGGCTGGAGCCAATGCATTGTAAGGAGCTGAGTCTTGGTAAACATTGATAGCCTGTGATGTGGCGTCGAACACGTTGTAATAGATTGAAGATGTCCATGTGCCTGTGTGGTCTGTGACTGCGAGGATGAGGTTGCCGCCTTCATACTCGAATGCATCTGCAAAGTTAATTGTCACCCATGTGTTGGCAACCATTGTAACATTGCCTTCGTAAACGAGGTTTTCTTCTGTCATAGCAACCCAGTCGCTACCGCTTGTGAAGGTTTCCTTATCTGTATTTGCCAGATAAACCTTGAGGTTACGTGTGATATCTCCGACAGGATAGAATGAAATGCTGTTGATGTAACCAGCTTCACCACCGAGTTCTTCGCTTGTGTAAATCTGCTCTGATAATGAGTAGTTATAGAGGTTGTATGTTGGGAGGTAGTTGTTTGTGCTTGTACCTGAACCAATCTGAGTCTCTGGGAGGTCACCCATGGTGCCGCTGCTGTGTTTCCATTTAATTAAGGTGCTTTCATCTGTGAAGATTTCTGTTGCAGAAGCTGTCACCTGGTTAGGAGCGGTAAGAGTTGTTGTGAAACCGCGGCGGACTGTAGCAACTGAGCCGTTTGTGTTTCTTGCTTTGATCTGCCAGAAATACTGTGTATTTGCAGCAACGTTTTCAACAGTGTATGAACCGTAGTTTTCATCTACCACTGTCCAGTCCAAAACTGCTGGCATGTTCACTGGTGATGTACCGAAGAGAACCTGATATTCTGCAGCATTCGCGCCGCCTTCCCATGTGAGTGTCACAGGAGCGTCAATATTTGTTGCGCCGTCTTCTGGAGCAAGAGCTACAAGAGCTGTTGGAGCTGGAAGCTGTTCAACTGTACCTTCAATGCTTGTGAAGTTTTCACCTGCAACGACCATGTAGTAATTACCTTTAAGGAGGATTTCGCCCTGCATTTCACCAATTGCATAAGCGACTGGTTCAACTGCATATGTCGGGCGGAATTCTGAAGCCCAATTGTAGATACCAATGTATGAACCTTCGCCAGCGTTAACTGTGAACAAAGCGTCTTTTGCAAGATAGAATTCGTAAACAGCGTCATTAGCTGTCATACCTTCTGAGCCGAAGTAGTTAGGGTGAATGTCAACTGGAGTGTGGTTGAATTCAGCGACACCTCCTGTGTATGAGAATGAGAATGTCTTTGCTGTCTCAACGATATCAGCTTCACCTGCCTCATAGAATGTTGCTGTAACAGGAACGATTTCGATATCTCTGTTCTCAGCATAGAACAATGTGAACTGTTCTGAATACTCACCTTCTGGTGCATTGTCGTTGATATTGACTTCGAAAGCGAAATCTTCTTCTGATTCAAGAACAACATCAGCAATTTCTTCGCTCATTACGAATGCGTTAACACCAGCTGTGTTGCTCATGTTAGCTGTCATTATAACTGCGTTCTCCAAACCGTTGTGGATTCTCACTGCATATGGTTCCATCCAACCGTTAGTTGGTCTGTAACCGAGCTCAATTGGGTTAGGAGTTACATAGAGGATGTCTGTTGGAACTGGAGGTACTGAACCTGACTCATAGTAGAAAGTGGTCTTAGGCAGGAAGTTACGCTGTGAAGCGGTTATACCTGACAGTGAGCTATAGTTATAACCTTGAACTGAAGCGCCTTCAACAGCCTCACCAGCCCATGTAACGCTCTTATAGTTACCGGTTGTAATGTTGTAAACACCGACAAGAAGGTTACCGCCATGGTATTCATAAGGAGCATCGAAAGTGATTTCCATCTCTTCCTGTGTACCATCGAGAGAGCCTTCGTAAACAATTGTACCAGGACCATAGAAGTCGCTGATTGTTGCGTCTGCCACCTCACCGACAAAAACTTGCCATGTGCTTGTCCAAGCGTCAGAAGCTGGAGATGTAGAATAGAACTTAATACTATTGATAGTACCATCGGCCATTGCTGCCAATTCAGCAGCTGGATAAACCATTTCGCACTTCAGATAAGCGTCAGCATAGAAACCATAAACTGGAACATTGCCGTTAGTAGCTGTTCCATCGTGAACTGTGATTTCACCTGCTTCACCACCACCACCGCCACCGGCTGTGATGTCGAGAATAATGTTAGCACGATAGTTCTGCATATAAGTAGTACCAGTGTATGAACCCATATCGTATGGATTTGGATCCACGCTGTCACTATGACCTGAAACAAGTCCACCCTCTACGGCTGTGTAGTAGAAGTAACGGGTTGAATAGCCACTAGTTTTTTCGTGTACACCAATCATCAAGTTGCTTGTTCCATCATAAGCAAATGGAGTGTCCAATGTGATTGTTGTCCATCCTGGCTGGAATGTAATTGAGCCACTGAACACCATATCACCGGCAACTACAGGTTCAAAATCTGTACCGCTAGCAAACTGAGTTCTTTCAACATTCTTCATGAAGATATCGAACTCGCTGGTGAAATCAGCGGCGGTCTCACTCATGTTGAAACCGATAGTGTTAATTGTACCGGCCATTCCAATTTCGTCAGCAAGATAAACCTGCTCAACGAATGAGTAGCCCCAAAGTGAATTAAATGGAACATAGTACGAGGTAGCAGTACCATCTCCAATCACCACTTCGTCTGCTCTAAGGAAGCTTGTGCTTCCGAATAAGAGCACCATCAAAAAGAGAATAAGTTTTTTACTCATAATTTGAATGATTTTGTTAATAATTGTTGTTAATTTCCTATTTTTAAGTTTGCTTTTTTAAACTTCTTTCCACTTTTAAACTCGCAAATATACGCACTTTTTTAATACGCGCGTGCATTTTTTTCAATTTTTTTATCAACAGACCTGCAAATTTTTTATCCGACGTGGATATTTTCTTTCACAAGTTTCATGATTTTTTCCTCGTCATTTCCGAGTTCGGCGCGCAGATTTGCATCGTTGAAATTGCGTAGATATTTGATGAGATAATCGATGATATTATCAGAAAATACGCCCTTTGCGGTGTATATTGCTCTGTCTTTTTCGAGTTCTTCGGCGGCTCTCACGCATGAGTCTGGGAGCTGCTCAAGTGCCTCGGCGACAGCCTTGTTCTTGTCGTCGTGGATGTTCACGCCCAAACCGACGTAAGTTTTTTCAGCCACCTTGAGTGCATCGGGGTGTTCCATGCCATAACGTGCTGCAGCGCACAATGCCGCCATAAGGAGGTAGAGGTCGGCACAGCCGTCAGAGGCACGCCACTCGAAGGTCTGCTTGTCGCTGAAGTCGCGGTTTGAAGGTTTCTCAATAGGGTTGGCATCGGCGAGCATGTCTTTTCCGTTGTTGATCCAGCCGAGAGGCACGCGCACCAAGGCGCTGCGGTTGGAGAACGACCAGCAAAGCGATGTTGGGGCTTCCTGATGAGGCACTAATCTCAAGAATGACAATGGGTTAGGGTTGCCGAATGCAGGCAGTGAGGTGCCCGCCATCATATATCCGGCGATGGCTTTCTTGGCATAGTCGGTAAGCTCGCCGTTTTTCACCATCACGCTCTTGCCGTTCTTGGTGAATTTGCAGTGCACGTGCAGACCGCTTCCTGCCTTGCCCACGGTGATCTTCGGAGCGAAGGTGATGGTAACACCGTACTGGTATGCCAGCTGACGCATAATCCATTTAGCCACAACGAGTTGGTCGGCTGCGTCTTCGATATTGGTAGGTAAGAATTCTATCTCGTTTTGCTCATAAATCTTGCCGTCTTTGGTGAAGTTTCCGACTTCAGAGTGGCCGTATTTGATGAGGCCGCCTGCCTGTGCTATGAGGCGCATCGCTTCCACACGGTAGTCGGTGAACTTGTTGAACGGGGCACTCTCGTGATAGCCTTTCTGATCAGGCACTTCGTAAGTCTCCTCGTCGTCGGCGATGATATAGTATTCGAGTTCGCCCATAGTCTCCATCTTGAGGCCAGTGCTCTTCTGGAACACCTGGTGAGCCTTGTGAAGGATATGCTCCGGTGAGCTTTCATATGGTTCTCCGTCGCGGTTATAGAACGAGCATAGGATATCGACCGTCGGGATTTCGGTAAACGGGTTACGGAATGCTGTTTTGAACTTTGGCATCACGTAAAGGTCGGATTTTCCTGCCTCGATAAACGGGAAGAGGCTTGAGCCGTCAACGCGCTCTCCTGCCGAGAGGATGCTGTCGAGATGCTCCAGGCTGTGGATGACGAAGTTCAGGGTTTTGAGACGTCCGTCCCATCCGCAGTAATGAAAATTGATAAACTCCACTTGATTTTCTTCACAATAGCGCATAATGTCGAGCTTTGTGAATTCTGCTGCCGGCTTCTGAAGATAGCGCACCAGCAGGTTGGGATTCATTTGAATTCTTGCGTCCATGATATGCAAAATCGTTTATATTTATTTAATATTTTACAATGTGTATGGACCGGCAAAGATACGGCAAAAAAACTTACAAATTACAATTTTTTCAACAATTTTTCAACAATTGTACATTTCAAGCAACCTTCTTGCTCCCTCGTAGGCGCTAACTCTTTTGTTTTCAACGTCGTTTTCAATGACTTTGAGCATGTCTTTCACGAGTGAGTTCTCATAGAAATTGCTTTTCAGGGTGTTTTCGATGGTGTCGAACATCATCTGCACGTCCTGTCGGGCGCGTTTCTCGTCGAGATATCCTGATTTTCTGATGTTTTCGACGTGTGTCTGCACCATGTTCCACACTTCCGGCACGTTGAAATGTGTGAGTGAGGAGCATGTGGTGACGTTGACGGGTTGTCCTGATTCTGAGGGCGGGAACAGGTGGACGGCGTTACGTATTTCGGCGGCGGCACGGTTGGCACGGTTGACGTTGTCGCCGTCGGCTTTGTTGACCACGATGCCGTCGGCCATCTCCATGATGCCACGTTTGATGCCTTGAAGTTCGTCGCCTGCTCCTCCTATGAGCACCAGGAGGAAGTAATCGACCATTGAATAGACGGCTGTCTCGCTCTGACCGACGCCTACGGTCTCCACGAAGATAGTGTCGAATCCGGCGGCTTCACAGAGGATGATAGCTTCGCGTGTCTTGCGTGCCACACCGCCCAAAGTGCCAGCAGATGCTGATGGTCGGATGTAGGCATTGCGTTGTTGCGACAGCTCTTCCATACGCGTTTTGTCGCCTAAGATGGAGCCTTTTGAACGTTGCGAACTCGGGTCGATGGCGAGCACTGCGATACGTTTGTTTTGACGGCACAGCTCCATGCCGAGCGCCTCGATGAAGGTGCTTTTTCCTGCACCCGGGACGCCTGTAATACCAAGTCGGAGAGCCTTTCCGCTATAAGGGATGCACTCCGCGATGATTTCTTGTGCTAATTTCTGGTGAGCTGGCAACGAACTCTCGACGAGTGTTATCGCCTTGCTCAAAATGGTGATGTCGCCGGCAAGTATGCCTTTGACGTATTCTTGTAAAGGCAAGAGCTTCTGACGGCCAGCCATCAGACGCTCAAGCGCTTTGGGGTTAACCTGCACTGCAGGCTGGTCGGTGCCAGTGACCTGCAATGCAGATTCCCATTCGTGCTGTTGATTTTCAAAATGTTCGTTATCGACCATTAGTCAAAATTAAATCCGAAGCCGATTGTCATTTGATACATATCGCTGTAATCACCTTTTGTGTCTTTGACGTTGAAGAAATCGGTGAGACCCATTCTGCAGAAAATAATAGCGTTATCTGCTGCGAGGGAGAAGATGGCGTTCAAGCCAACAGGCTCGTAGTTAAAATTATCAATGACATGATGTTTTGAGCCACCATATCTGGCAAACGAGCGCACACCGAAACGCAATTCAGCTTCAACACCGGCAGCAAATGCAAGATAATTATCGTTGTTCACCTCCCACTGGAGCTGAAACATTACAGGGAGACGCAAGCTCCAATAACGCAGGAAGCTTCTGTGAGCGTATGCGTTGCGTGGACCATTGCCTTCTTCTTGTGAATAATCGTCAAGCAACTGGAAATAAGCTTTATTCTCATTATCTTTCCTCAACACAACATCATGTGAGAAAAAGTTGTAGCTATTGCTGATACCGAAACCCCATGTCATTCCGAACACATTGTTTCTTGTGGCAAAAACCGTGTGCTGGTTGTAAGTACCCCACTCGAATGATGACGAACGGAGCGGAACATGAGCTTCAGGGCCAAATGCACTTGAATTTAAATTAAGAATACCATAGTACCAATCCGGAAGTGTCTGGTGAAGACGGCTTTGGAAAACTTTCTTCACAATTGTCACTGTTTCATCACCATCGTTACCTTCCTTGATGATAACTGTTTTTTCTGTCTGTGCAAAAACGCTTGTTGTTGCGAACAGCATAAATGCTGCAATAAGTAGATGTCTTTTCATTGTTCAGAGAATTTTCTTATCGAACGCAAAAGTACGCATTTTGCTGCATACTTTTACAAAATAATTGCAAAAATTTTCAACTATTTAATTATCAATAGACAGTATTTAAATACTATTGATATTATTGGTTGTAAAATTCCAATACTTTTATCCTATAAAGGAATTCATATTTTGCTTGAAGCGATTCGCTTTCAGATTTGAAAAGACGGTTTTTGCTTTCGTTGAGTTCGAGCAAGGTTGTGCGGCCGGCTGCGAAACTTTCGTTAGAATAGCGGTAGGCTATTTGTGCTGCCTGGAACGTCTCCTCAGCGGCGTTATATTTTTGTTGGGCGGCGATAGCACTGTAATATGCCTGTTGTATTTCTTTTTTCAGCTCCTTCTTAGTCGTTTGTATCGCAATCTCTTGATTTTCAATGGAAAGCTTAGTTCTTTCGACGTTGTATTTTGTCTGCATGGCATTGAAAATAGGGATATTGAGACGCAGCCCGAAGCTTGTTCGACCATTGTTTTTAATCTGTTCGCTGAATGGCAGATTGTTGCTTTGTGAGAAGTAGTTATAGTAGCCGTTTGAGTATCCGGCGAAGAGGCTCAGTGATGGATACCATGCTGATTTTGAAGCTTTTACGTCGATATACGACTTCTCAAGACGGAGGTTGGCGGCTTCCATTTTAGGCTGATGCACGACAGCGAAGTCGTATGTTGTTTCCTGTGATGGAATAGTTTTCGAATCAACAGGTGTGAAAATCTCCGGTGACACCACGTCGAAGTCTTCGATGCTTTCCAGCTCTAGTGCTTGGACAATATCCAACTTACTGATCATCAGATTGTTATCGGCTTGCACCAACGACGATTTCGCTGTAGCCACTTGAGCGGCGCTTTCATAAACATCCGACTCAGGCAACTTACCCAGTTCGAAGAGTTGCTGTGTCTTTTCGTACTGTTCCTCGGTGAGTGCCAGTTGTTTCTCGGCAATGGCCTTAATCTCCTTATCATAAATGACTTGCATATAATACGACATCACGAGGAGTTTGAGGTCATATTTCACAGCTTCGAGGTCTTTTTTCGAGGCATCGAGGGAGAGGCTGCTCGCTTTTGTCTGGTGATAGAGGTTCAAACCGTTGAAAAGTGGCATTCCTACTGATATTCCGAACGATGTTGATGACGAGTTGTCGGAGACATACACGCCGTAGGCCGATGGTGACTGTCCGAATCCGAAGCTCTCGCTGGCGTCGGCGCTCACTGTTGGCAGCCAGGCGTTTTTCGCCATTTTGTACTGCAGCTCCGCATTGTTTTGATTTACAATGCTTTGGAGTATTTGCACGTTATGTTCCATGGCATAATCCACGCACTCGTCGAGGGTCCAGACTTTCTGCGCACGACATGCCAGAGACATCATTACTATTGAAATTATAAGAAGCAGCTTTTTCATATAGTATTTAATTTTATAATTCAATAATTATTTCGTCATTTCATTCCTTAATTTTTGGGTCGCCTTCGGCTCAAAATCTTTCAAAATCATTTTTAAAATCTTTCAAAATTTTCTTCCTTTTTTCTAAGAAGATTCTGTTTGATTTCTGCCCGAAGGGCACCGAAAACTAGACGCGATTTATCGCGTCGCTTCAAGTATTAATCAAATATCTCATTGCCGCGGATTTTGTCACCAGAGCTGAGTCCTTCTGTGATGACGATGTTGACACCATCGGAGAGGCCTGTTTTCACTGGGGTTTTCACATTGTCCTTATATACAAAAGTGCTGTCGTTACTGTAAATGATGCAGCTTTCAGGCACTGTGACGGCGTCGATAGCCTGTTCGATGACTATTTCGCCATTGGCGCTGTAGCCTGCACGGAGGTTGACACCTTCAGGGATTATGAGGCGCGCTTTCATCTGGAAGAACACAGCTCCGTTTTCGGAAGTGCCTTTAGGTGCTATATATTCGAGCACTGCATCGAAGGTACGGTCGTTCATTGCACCTATGGTGATTATCATAGGCATGCCTTCGCTGATGCGTCCCACCTCAGTCTCGTCCATCTTGCCTTCGAAAATCATGTCGCGCATGTCGGCGACGGTGGCGATAGTGGTGCCATCGTTGAACGTATTCGAGTTGATGACGCTGTTTCCGACCTTCACAGGGACATCGAGAATCATGCCGTCGATAGTTGATTTTATTGAGGTGTTAGTGTATTCGGAGACATTTTTCGAGATACCTTCCTTCACGATGTTGAGTTGGTCAAGGGCATTGTTGTAGTTTTCTTTTGCCTGTTCATATTCAAGCTGTGATTTCTCGAACTCTTCGGCGGCTATTAAGCCTTTGTCTTTCAAGGCTTGCTGACGGTTAAACGTTTTTTCAACGTTATCGAGGTTAAGTTTTGCGAGTTTCACCTGTGATTCCGCGGCAGTAAGGTTTGCCACGTCAGGAATGATTTTCACCACAGCGATAACCTCGTCTTTTTTCACCATCTGACCAGCTTCTTTATAGATTTTGCTGATGATTCCCGACACTTGTGGTTTTATTGAGACCTCGTCGCGTGGGTTTATCTGGCCTGTGATAACGGTCTTTTTTTGAATTGTACCTATGGTAGCTTCCACTGTTTCATAGACTTTCTCTTGTGGTTGTGACTTCTTGAAGAGATAGGAGAACGTCCAAATCACCGCTACGCCTAATGCGATGAAAAACAAGATTTTAAATACTTTTTTCATATTTCAAATTTTTAATTTTATTCTTCTCTGATGGCATCGATAGCCTTTATTTGTATGGCTCGCATGGCTGGAAGCACGCCGGCCAGCAATCCTGACATCACGATTATTATTGTTGCTGCCACTGCTGCTCCGAAGCCGATTTGCGGGTCGAGGAACATCACATCGTTAGATGTCGGCATATTGGCAACAATTCCTGCCACAACAGCCATTATTCCCACGCCCAATACGAGTCCCACGATACCAGCCAGCACTGTCAGCAGCAGGCTTTCGGCCACCACTTGGCGGATTATCATAGCAGGTTTTGCGCCAAGAGCACGCCGCACGCCAATCTCGCGTGTTCTTTCCTTGATGGTGACGAGCATGATATTGCTCACGCCGACCACACCCGAAAGCAAAGTGCCGATGCCGACAATCCAAATCAGTATTCTTATACCTAAAAACAGATAGTCGAACATAGTGAAAATTTCTTCAAAGTCGAACGACATGATGGCTCCTTCATCGGTTGGGGATATATCGTGACGTTCGCGCAACAAAGTCTTTACTTCTTCTTGTAAATCTTTGATACTATGACCTTTACGAGCTGTAAATACAAAGAACTCGAACTTGTCGCCTTTGTTATAAGCCCTTTGCATTGTCGTTAAAGGCAGTATCACAGTTTCATCTATCGAGCCACTGATATTGACTTGGGAGTTATACTGTTGGACAACGCCAACCACCTGATAATAAATGCCATTAGCCTTGATCATTATGCCTACAGGATTCTTATCGACACCTATAACATCTTCATAAACCTTTTTCCCGATGACGCACACTTTTCTTGCATCAGCAATATCTGTTTCGTTGATGTAACGTCCGTAGAGAATTTTACATCTGTCGATATCTTTGTAATTAGGAAGCAGTCCTTTCATGCCGAAATTTCCGCCTTTGGTGCCATAAAACACGTTGTTTTCGCCATCATACGAATATTCGCTTAATATTGGCGACACCTGTTCTATTCCAGAAATTTTCTTTCCTATTGCCTGAATATCAGACATATCCGCTTCCCAATTACGACCTTTCTGATAACCTTTATAAGCTTCTGTTGTAGCAGTTGGGATTACGAAGGCGGAGTTGGTGGCAAAACCTTCGATTTGTGAATTCAAGCCATTGTTGAAGCCGTTGCCGCTTGCCAGCAGAACAACCAGGATGAATATTCCCCAGAACACGCCGAATGCTGTCAACAAACTGCGGGTTTTGTTGCGGGCTATGGTTTGCCAGATTTCGTTTATATTATCTATATCAAACATATTTTTATATTTTAATGCGATAATCGCATTTTTAAGACGGATTTTCTTCCGTCTCTACACCTTTCTACCGGTAATTCATTGCTTCAATTGGTTTAACTTTCACACTATTCCATGCGGGTGCAAATCCTGCTGCTACACCGCTGATTATCAGCACCAATGTTGCTAGGACCACTATTTTTATATCCACTGTAGGGTTGACGAACACCGACATTTCTGTACCGCCAGCAGTGGCTTGTCCGCCAGCACTTAACACCATATTGACGATTTCCATGACACCCATGCCCAAAAACAAGCCAATATATCCGAAAATAGTAGTTATCACAAGCGATTCCATCACTATCGAGAGCAATATGGAGCGCGGTTTAGCGCCAAGTGCCTTCCTGATGCCGATTTCATTGGTTCTCTCCTTCACTGTTATTCGCATGATATTGCTCACTCCTACCACTCCAGATATCAGCATTGCGATGCCTATCACCCAGATAAAAATATTTATAGTATTGAATATCCTCATGGTTTCCAATGAGTTAATCATCTCGCTATTAATCCACACGCCACGTTGGTCATCGGGTGAAAACTCGTGCAGGGCGGCAAGTTTTTTCTTTAATTCTTTTTGGAAAGCCTCGTTATCTTCTTTTGTGTCAAGTCCTTTTGTGGTGAATGTCAACTGATAGAACTCTTGCACGTTATAAAGCATTTGCACTGTTGAATACGGTGCGTAACACTCGCCACGGTCGCCCCACGGCATGCCTTTGCAAACACCTACCACTGTAAAGCTTAACCCATTGATAAACACCGATTTACCTATTATAGACGTCTCTCCTGTAGTACGGATCAGCTCATCTGCTGAGTTCTTGTCGAGAACGATGACTTTCATCTTGTTTTTCATGTCGTTTGCGTTGATAAAACGGCCTTCCAACACCTTGATACCTTCTATATTTTTATAGATAGGCTTTACGCCTTCCATTGAGACCATACGCGATTTGTCGCCGAAGATCAGGGTGCCGCCTTTAGAGAGCACTGGCGACACCTCTTCGACTTGGTATAACGATTCAAGGAGTTGTATATCTTTGTTATTCAACATGATAAAGCGATTTGCCTTATGTCCTTTGTAAGGCAGTTCTGTTGCGCTTGCCCAGATATGGTAAGTATTTTGTATGCGGTCGGCGAAGTTGCTGGTGACTCCATTTTTCAGTCCGTTGCCAGCCGAAAGCAGAATGATAAGCATGAAGATGCCCCACGAGATTGCGAAACCCGTGAGCACCGTCCTCAGCTTGTTACGTCTGAGTGCCATGAAAATCTCCGACCAAAAATCTCTGTTGAACATTACTTTATCTCTTTTGTGAAATCCATTTTATCCGGGTCGTTTTCTTCTATCGACTCGATTATTCCGTCTTTCAGATGCACGATTTTTCTTGTGAGGTTGGCAATTCCGCGTTCATGTGTAACAATCACCATTGTGATGCCGGTGGCGTTGACTTCACGCAAAATCTGCATCACCTCGGCCGATGTCTTACTGTCCAAAGCGCCTGTTGGTTCGTCGGCGAGGATGATTTTTGGTGAAGTTACCAAGGCACGTGCTATGGAGACGCGTTGTTTCTGACCTCCCGAAAGCTCATTCGGATAATGGTTGGCCCAGTCTTTCAAGCCGAAGCGCTCGAGATATTCCATAGCCATAGTGTTGCGTTTTTTACGGTTCACACCTTGATAAAACAACGGCAACGCCACATTTTCGAGTGCTGTTTTAAATGGAATGAGGTTAAACGACTGGAAAATAAAGCCGATAAGCTTGTTACGGAACTCCGCAGCCTGGTTTTCGGAAAGGTTTTTCACCAGTTTTCCGGCGAGGTAATAATCGCCTTCATCGTAGTTGTCAAGGATACCTATTATATTTAATAAGGTGGATTTCCCTGAACCCGACGCACCCATAATCGACACCAGCTCTCCTTCCTCAACATTAAGGTTGATTCCCTTCAACACGTGCAGCGGCTGCGCTCCGAAATAAGTCTTGTTAATATTATTAAGTTTTATCATAGTGTACTACGTATCTAAGACACTGCAAAAATAGTAAAATTTTTTTAGTTGGTACAAAAATTTTAAAAAAATTTTAAATTTTTTGCAATTATCAGCAAATACACGAGATTCCTCGACTTCGCTCGGAATGATGGAAACTGTTTTACTTCAAACGGGATCCGTTTTACTTCAACATGTTAGAAAGCAAATCTTTCATTTTTTCAAATGGCAGGTTTTTCTCAAGAATTATGCCATTTTTGTCGATGATAAGATTTTGTGGGATGTAGGCTATTGTGTATAATCCGGCGACTTCATTATTCCAGCCTTTGAGGTCGGAGACATGGTTTTTCCATGTAAGGTTATCGTCGTTGATAGCTTTTTTCCAAGCATCGGCATTGGTGTCGAGAGACACGCTAACTATATCTAAGCCTTTGTCTTTGAATTCGTTATAAAGAGCCACAAGTTCTGGATTGGCTTTACGGCAGTCGGGACACCACGATGCCCAGAAGTCGAGGATTATGATTTTCGATTTGCCGATAACGTTTGAGAAGGTGAACATCTCGCCGTTGACATCACTTTGTTTGAAATCGATGAATGGTTTGCCTGATGATGTACGTTCCAATCCTTTGATATAATCGGCGACCATATCTTTGTAAGCACTTTGCATATTGGCAGGCATCACATCGAAGAGTTTTTGCAGATCGACAAGTGAGAATGCCCATTTGTAGCGGTACAAAGCGTAAGGGCCAATCGGATTATCAATGTTTTGCTTCACGAAATCAAGAACAATATAGTAGATTTCCTGCTCGTCTTCAATTTTATTAACTTCTACTGTAAAATTATTCAGTTTTTCCTGACTTTCTGAAGCTAAAACATTGATTCCGTTATAGTTTTGATAGTCACCATTTATTGTAACGTCTTTATTATCGGCGAAGAATGTCAAAGGTCTTCTCCATCCTTTCATCATCACGCAATAGGCGTCGGTATTATCACTTTGTTTAACTTTAAAGACGGCTGTGTTGTTTTTTGCGACAACAGAGTCCAAATTATTCATATTATCGCCGTCATATCTTTGAAGATAAACGGTTTTTCCATTGGAATTGTCAAGATTTACATTGATTTTGAATGAGTTAGTACATGATGCCATTCCAACCATCACCAATAAAGCCAAGATAAGTTTTTTCATAGTAATTATTTTTTTACAGGTTTAAAAACGTATATTATTAATATTATGATCAATAATGAGACTATTGAGCTAAGCAATGTTTCTATTAAAACTATGCCTAACAGTTTGATACTGAATGCTTCGAGCCAGAAATACACCAAATTATGCAGTAAAATGAGCAATAATCCGTAAATCATGAACCATTGCAGGCCCATTTCGGTAATTGTAGGTGCGTTTTTGCCTTCCAAGTCGCTTTTTCGTGTTGTTATTCCTATGATAAACGGTCGGATAAACGCCATAAAAACTGTTGCGGCGGCATGTAATCCGGGAGTGCCATTAAATATATCGACAGCCATGCCTATGAGAAAGCCGTCTATCATAAGACGCCATTGTGGTGTGTCAAAAGGAAGCAGCAGAACAAAAAGCACATAAATATTCAGGTGTATATAGTTTGCGAGATGTAGGTTATCGAAAGCCAGCACCTGAACGATGAGCAGAATAACAAATCGTAATATATTGCGTATCAATGTGTTATACATAACGAATCAATTTCCGATTTATAATTATTCTTAACTACAAAAACATGTCGCAACGTACTGAAATTGGTTGTGAATTTCATTTTTGCGGTGCTAAACATCTCATTATCAGCATCTTTGCTGTCTTCTATCGTTCCAACCAGCACATCGGCGGGGAACGAGTTGGAGAAGCCGCTTGTCACGAGTGTGTCACCTTTATTAATAATAAGGTGTGACGGGATATCTTTCACCAATCCGTAGCGGTAGTTCTGATTATCCCAAACCACATTCGCAACATATTGATTATCAACAAATCTACAACTTATCACTGAATAGGAATTCAGCAAGCTCATCACCGATGCGAAGTGTTTGCTCACGTTGACTACTTTTCCGACTACGCCTTTTTCGCAAATCACGCCCATATCAGGTCCGATACCATCAATGCTACCTTTATCAATAACGATATAATTGTTGAGGTTATATATACTGTTATTGACCACATGTGCTGGGATATAGGAAAACACATCGTCATAATAAACCGTGTCGGCTTCTACTTCATCGCAGCCCAACTGTTTGAGTAACAATGCATTTTGTTCGGCAAGAGATTCATTTTCACTTTTCAGGTGCAGATAGTCAGACCAGTTGGAGGTGGTTCTATTAAAGCCACCTGCGACACGGTTTGAAAAGCTAACCATTCTTCTATTCTGGTATGGAAGGCTATACACTATCATTATGAGGCATAGTATTTCCAGCAGAATAAATAGTATTACTGAGCCGTGTTTTCTTATGAAAATGAATAAGTTATACATCGTGTTTCCCGATTACTTTATCAGGAATGGGAATCCATCGAAGTTTTTGAGTGCTATGCCAGTGCCGCGTGCCACTGCACGGAGTGGGTCTTCTGCCACATGGATAGGCAGCTGTGTACGGTCGTGGAGACGTTTGTCGAGGCCTCTCAGCAATGCGCCGCCGCCTGTGAGGTAAATACCAGTACGATAGATATCCGCTGAAAGCTCAGGAGGTGTAGTCTCGAGCGTATTCAACACTGCTGTCTCAATTTTCGACACGCTCTTGTCGAGGCAGTGTGCGATTTCTTTATAGTTCACGCTGACTTCTTTCGGGATACCTGTAAGCATGTCGCGTCCGTGGACGGCGTAGTCTTGTGGTGGGTTGTCGAGATCTGGAATAGCTGCTCCCACTTCTATTTTGATAAGCTCAGCAGTACGTTCACCCACGTTGAGGTTATGTTCTTTACGCATATATTCCACGATTTCGTCGGTAAAGTCGTCGCCGGCAATACGTATTGATTTGTTTGTGACGATGCCGCCGAGTGCGATGACGGCGATTTCTGATGTACCGCCTCCGATGTCAACAATCATGTTGCCCATTGGCTCCAGCACGTCGATGCCTATACCGATAGCGGCTGCCATAGGCTCGTGAATGAGTCGTACTTCTTTGGCTCCAGCTTGTTCGGCGCTGTCTTTAACGGCTCTTTCCTCCACTTCGGTGATACCTGAAGGGATGCAGATAACCATTTTCAACGCTGGAGGGAACATTGAGCGATGGAAGTTTATCATCTTGATCATCTCTCTCAACATATACTCCGCTGCCTGGAAGTCGGCGATGACACCATCACGCAAAGGTCTGATAGTCTTGATATTATCGTGAGTTTTACCATGCATCATCATAGCACGTTTTCCAACTGCCATGATTTGTTGTGTGTCACGTTTTATTGCAACAATCGAAGGTTCGTCAACCACCACTTTGTCGTTATACATGATGATGGTGTTAGCTGTTCCGAGGTCGATTGCCAATTCTTTATCGAAAAATGAAAATAATCCCATGATATTATTTTTTAGTGTTTAAAATGTCTGTAACCTGTGAAAACCATAGCGATTCCGAGTTTGTTGCAAGCATCTATCGACTCTTGGTCGCGCACTGAGCCGCCAGGTTGAATTATTGATTTGATACCTGCTTCGCTAGCAATCTCGACGCAGTCGGAGAATGGGAAGAAGGCGTCGGATGCCAACACGGCACCGTTGAGGTCGAAGTTGAAGCTCTTTGCTTTGGCTATGGCCTGACGCAGCGAATCTACGCGGGAGGTCTGACCGATGCCAGAGGCGTAAAGCTGTTTGTTTTTAGCAAGGACGATAGCGTTTGAACGGCTGTGTTTCACTATTTTATTAGCGAAAATCAAGTCGTCAACATCTTTATTATCAATAAGTTTCTCTGTTACCGGTTTGAAATCGTCTTTTGTTTCGGCGTGCAGGTCACGATCTTGTTCCAGTATGCCGTTAAGTGCTGATTTATAAACCTTTGTAGGGAAATTATTTGATTTCAACTTCAATACTATACGATTTTTCTTTGAGAAGAGGATGTCGAGCACGCCGTCTTCGTAGCTTGGTGCCACGCACACTTCGAAGAACATTTTGTTCATTTCCTCGGCTGTCTTGATGTCGATTGGGCGGTTGCTCACGAACACGCCTCCGAAAGCAGATACCGGGTCGCCAGCCAGAGCAGCATCGTAAGCCTCTGATATTGAAGGTCTTGAAGCTATTCCGCAAGGGTTGTTATGCTTTAGTATTGCGAAAGTAGGCTCGTCGAACTCGCGGATGAGGTTCAAACCGGCTTCAAGGTCGAGCAAGTTGTTGTACGACAGGTCTTTGCCGTGCAGTTTTTCGAACACTTCATCGAGATTTCCTTTAAAAACCGCTTGTTGGTGAGGGTTTTCACCATATCTCAACGGAGTTTCTTTCTCACCTGCGAACCAGTTGAAGATTGCTGTATCGTAATGTGAGCTTGTTGCAAAAGCATATTTTGCAAAGCGTTTTCTGTCTTCCAAAGTGGTGCAACCGCCTTGTTTTTCGTACATCTCCATAAATTCCTTATAATAATTTGAAGAAGGTACAATAAGGCAGTCGTTGAAGTTTTTAGCGCCGGCGCGGATGAGCGAGATGCCTCCGATGTCAATCTTTTCGATGATTTGCGCTTCGTCGTCGGTGTTGCGGACAGTCTCTTCGAAAGGATAGAGGTCAACGATTACGAGGTCGAGAGCAGGAATCTCGTATTGTTTCATTTCGGCTATGTCGCTGTCGTTGTTGAGACGTCCGAGGATGCCTCCGAACACTTTTGGATGGAGTGTTTTCACGCGACCGCCGAGTATTGACGGGTAGCCTGTAAGAGATTCGACAGAACGTACAGAATCGTCGATTTTTTTGATGAAATCGAGCGTTCCGCCTGTAGCATAAATCTGAACGCCGTTCTTTTTCAGAAGAGCGACAATTTTATCGAGATCAGTTTTATAAAATACTGATATTAAAGCACTTGTAATTTTTTTGGATAACATTTCCACCAGTAGTTTTAAGTTGCAAATTTAATAAAAAATTTTTTAATTTTTTTCTTGTTTTTTAAATATTTTTTTCGTAATTTTGCAAGTTAAAATTTATTTTTGAGTGGAAACGCGCTGGATTATAGCAAAAGATGTAGATAAACAACTAGTTAAAAGCTTGTCGGAGTCGTTGGGCATCGACGAGATTTTGGCTATTTTGTTAGTTCAGCGTGGAATCACCAACTTCGACGAGGCGAAAAATTTCTTCAGGCCGTCGCTTGCGCAGCTTCATGACCCATTTTTGATGAAAGATATGGACAAAGCTGTTGACCGTCTTCAGAAAGCGATGTCGGATGGTGAAAAGATTCTCATTTACGGTGACTACGACGTTGACGGAACCACTGCTGTCGCCTTGATTTATACGTATTTGAAGAATTTCGTCAACAAAAAGAAGATTGAGTTTTACATCCCTGACCGTTATGAGGAAGGGTATGGAATTTCATATAAAGGTATTGATTACGCTGCCGACAACGGCTTTGGTCTGGTCATTGTGCTCGACTGCGGCATCAAGGCGGTGGAAAAAATCGAATATGCCAACCAGCGTGGTGTTGATTTCATCATTTGCGACCATCACCGTCCTGATGACATTATTCCTAATGCCGTCGCGGTACTTGACTCGAAACGCCCTGATTGCGAGTATCCTTACAAGGAGCTTTCGGGCTGTGGCGTAGGTTTCAAGCTAATCACCGCATTGTCGATGCGCCTCGGCAGACCTATCGAAGAAGTGTATGAACTCCTTGATTATGTTGCAGTTAGCATCGCTGCGGATATCGTTCCTATCACTGGTGAGAACAGAGTTCTGGCATATTTCGGACTGATTCAGCTTAACAAGAATCCACGTCCGGGCATCGCAGCAGTGTTGCGTCAGGCTGAGCAAAAGAATGCGTTGGAAAGAGACCTGACTATCAGCGACTTAGTATTCCTCATCGGTCCTCGTATCAATGCGGCAGGACGTTTGGAAAAGGCCAGCGACTCGGTGCGTCTGCTGTTGGCCACCAACAAAGACCATGCTGAGAAACTTGCGGCAAGCATCAACGACCTCAACTCGAAACGTCGTGAGTTTGACAACGCCATCACTGAGGAGGCTCTCCAGATGATTGACGCCGACGAAAAGATGCGCAACGCCATGAGCACCGTGATCTTCAATGAAAACTGGCACAAGGGTGTTATCGGCATCGTGGCATCGCGCCTCACCGACTCATATTATCGTCCAACGATAGTGCTGACACGTTCCGGTAACCTTATCACCGGTTCGGCGCGTTCGATAAAGAATTTCGACATCTACGACGCCATCGACAGCTGCTCCGACTTGTTAGAGCACTTCGGCGGTCACAAATATGCGGCGGGACTGTCGCTGAAACCTGAAAATCTCGAGAAATTCTCTGAGAGATTTGAGAAATACGTATCGGAACACCTCGAAGAAAACGACCTCACGCCTGAGTTGAACGTCGATATCGAGATGGACTTCACGAATATCACGCCTAAGTTTGTGCGCATCCTCAAGCAGTTTGCGCCATTTGGACCAGGCAACCTCTCACCTGTCTTCCTCACGAAGAATGTAGTCGATGCGGGATTTTCACGCGCTGTTGGCAACCGCAAGCATTTGAAACTCAGCGTGATGCAGCAGGGCAACACTGATTTTGTGTTTTCAGGAATAGCATTCCAAAAAGGTGACTTATACGAGCGCATCCACGACAAGGAGCCATTCACCATGTGCTATTACATTGAGGAGAACTATTGGCAGGGAAAGACTACTCTGCAGCTCAATGTGAAAGACATCAAGTTTTAATTATCTGAAAAATAATACTCTAATTATTAGTATAAGACCGCAGATGGCAAGGATTATTCCTGTGCCTTGGTTAAGTATTTTCATGCGTTTTTCGGTGAAGAAGCGTTTCAGTGAGTAGGCACCAACGATTTTCAGTATGTCGATAGCCAAGACTGTTGCGAAAGTACCTATAAAAAACAGTGCCACCAAGCTCTCATTACCATCGTAAATCTCTGATCCTGAGACAGTTGCTACCGATCCCATCCAGAACACCCAAATAAACGGGTTAAAGATATTCATCACGAAGCCTTTTGAAAGATAGACATACCATCTTTGGCCGTCGCGTTTAGTATCGCGTTTGATATCAAGTTTTTCGTCAATCTTATCAAAATGTTGGTCGATAATTTCGAATTTCTTATCCATTTCGGCCAGTTGGGCGCTTTTTTTCTCGGAGCGTGCTACTATTTTTTCAGGTTTGCTGTAAAAGGTATAGATACCGAATCCTATGATTATCAATCCTGCGGTGATGCCAGCTAGCACCATATTTCCGCCAGAGTCGAGGGTGAGTTGTATCGAAGTCATCATCATAAGTATCACGACAAATATATCGCTCAACAACACTCCGACATCGAACAACAGCGCTGTTTTGAAGCCCTTGCTGATACTGGTCTGGATAAGCAAAAAGAACGCTGGCCCGAATCCGAAAATTGTAGCCAATGTCAAGCCCATCAAAGCGCCGTGAAAAAATACCATACAATTATACTTTTCTACAAACTACAAAAGTACAAATATTTTTTCATATCAAATAAGATTTTCTTTTCATTTATTTTGTGGCGACCACAACGGCTTTCTTAAATCTTTTTATATCTCCTTGAGTATCAAATACTTCTGTAAATACAACATAAATTCCAGCAGATACAATTCTACCATTATCATCCAAGCCATTCCACACAAAACGGCAGGATGTAGCTATATTTTGGCAGTTTACGAGGTTTCTTACCAATCGGCCATGCGCATCAAATATGATGATTTTTGCAGTATAATCGTTGTCAAAATCCGACAGATTGATAGTTGTGACGTCGTCAAAGCCGTCACCGTCGGGCGAGAAGACAGCAGGGACAATCTCAATAGAAGCTGTTGCTTCAATATTTTCAACGAAAACAGAGTTTTGATATCCAGGGGTTCCATACAATGGAGATGCTGCCGAGTGCCAATTTTCGGGGTTGGTTGAGCTTACATACGGACAGACTCTTTCTAGTGCTACGCCTTTGGTCTCGGCAAGCAATGGATAGTGAGAATCCTCGGAATAGCTCATGAAATCAATAATTGTGTCGTTATAAAACAATGTCACAATAGCGCCACTGTTGGGATAAGACGGAAAGCTGCTCATCGTTAGGAAGTTTTTCTTGGAGCAATCATATTGATCTGCAATTGTTTCGGGAGTAGTTGTCAACAAAAGATATTGTTTAGGCATAATCTGACGATGCTCTGTTGTGATATTTTTTATTGTAGTATCGGGAGGGTTTGGAAAAGACGTTTTTATTACGCCAAGCTTTAATTCACTGATATCCAACACTTTATCCGACTTATTATAAAGTTCCACATAATCTGCGGCAGGGCTGATGGGGTCAAAAAGTATTTCATTGATGACCACATCGCCCCATGCTGCACGACCGGGAATCCCGAAAGCGTGACTACAACCGTCCAAGACTGGAACTCCCGAACAATTTTCAGCATCAAAAACTGAAACATTATAAAATATGTTATCCGCAAATTGTTGTTGGAAAACCAATGTCACGCTTTTTCTATTGTCTTGTGACGGGACATTGAAGTATGGATGACTTTCAAACTCTGTTATCATGAAATTATCAGTGTTTTCTAAGGATGACGACAGCATTTTTTGGTTAAACACGACCTCTATACTTTCTGACGACAGCACATTGATATAGTCTATGTCGGGTGCAATTATGTTTTCGGCATCCACTGAATTGCGTTTTCCAGGTGTGCCACCTTGTGAGTTACGGCTTGCGCACCAGTTTTCAGCTTCCAAACATGGTGAGTGTGGGTCTATTTGTTCCAACGACCATCCGCCGTCGGCTTTTTCATTGTCTCGGTACCAATTTTTATTAAAATTTAACTCAAAAACCAAAAATTTATGAAACTCATAAAGCGAAAACAAAGAACCAGCATTAGGAATCGAGAATGATGTAAAACCCACACATTCACCATATTCTGACAAAAACAGAACTGCTTCTTCTTTACATAAAATCAAATAGTTATAAGGTTGAATATCAATATCTTGAGTTATAATTTTTTCGCTACTGCCAATGACAAAGGTCCAGTTTTTCAGATTTATTGCATGGTTGGTGACATTATAAAGCTCAACATATTCGTAAGGCGGCAATCCGATACTGGGTTCAGGATCGGCCATGATTTCATTTATGACGATGTCGTTTTCATGGATTTGATAATGATTGAAAGTATAACTGACATTCTCCGCCAAATTACCTGAAACATCTTGTATCTTTTTGATTATCAATGTATAATCAACATTTTCTTCAATAGTTTTTGAATATGAAATGATTATTGAGGAGTGGTTGCTGCCGTTATATTCGGCATACATCGGATTGCCCAGACCATTGTCGATGAGATAGTTATCAGCATTGAGGGCATACACTGCGTCAACAGGCTCATTAAAAATAAGTTTTAACTTATTATGATCCATTACATTAACCTCATTTAAGCGAGGTGGTTCAGTATCAACTATGAGGGCGCCGGCATAAACATTGTCGAGATAAACTTTTTTAGCATTACTTGCGCTATAGGTAATGTGTAATCCGAAGAATCCAGAAGGGTTATATGTGTTGTCAACTCCTTCAGCTTCAAGGATATAACCATCTTCACCGGTTTTATCCACAAACACTTTCCATGTGCCTTGAGCATCGCGTGTAATCTTAAAAAACGAGGAGAAAGACGATGCTATGAACGTATCGGTACCACGGCACACACTCACTGTTGTTCCGTCGCCAACACGTTGTAAATCAACAACATCGTCACTCCCCGCTTCACCGAGCCTGACAAAATAATTATCACATAAAAAAACATCGGTATAGTTTTTGCTTGAAGGCGCAAATGCTTCCCGCAGCCAGAACCGCCATTCGAAGTTGCCGTCGGTGACGCCTTCAGCGATGTTTATCTCGCAAAACAGCTGTGCATTACCGGCAGCATTATCGTTGAGCTGCAATTGGTTATCTCCATTTACCACAAAAAGCAAATCGGTGCCTGACCACCGCGGATTGGATGTAAAATCACCATCCGAGAAGTCATCGATAACTTGACTGACTCCCCCAAGCGGCGTCATTAATATAAGGTATGCCAGAATCTTAATTAATTTTACATCCATAACTACCGATGTTTGTGTTTTTTTGTTATTTTTGCGCAAAACTATAGGAAAAAATTTTTAGGTTCTTCGTTTCTTTACAATTTTAACATAACTTGCAAAAAATCGAAGGAAATCTAAATAAATGTTTACAAAAAAGGCTTATTTGTAAAAATTTTTTTACAATTTGGAGGATAAAAACATGAGAATAGCAGTCATTGGAGCGACAGGATTAGTAGGGCAGAAGATGCTTCAGGTTTTGGAGGAGCGCAATCTGCCATGTGATGAGCTTATTGTAGCAGCATCAGAGCGTTCGATAGGCAAAAAAACGCTTTTCAGGGGCAAGGAACACACCTTGATTTCTGTTGAGGATGCCATTGAAAAACGTCCCGACATCGCGATTTTCTCTGCTGGTGCCGACGCTTCATTGAAATATGCACCTCTATTTGCTGAAAAAGGCACATATGTTGTAGATAACAGTTCAGCTTGGCGCAAAAAAGCAGGTATTCCATTGGTAGTTCCGGAAATCAATTCTGGTGACATAACCGTTGATACTCATATCATTGCAAATCCAAACTGCTCAACGATAGGCCTTGTTATGGCGCTGGCTCCGATGCATCGTCGTTATGGCATCAAACGCATTGTTGTCTCGACTTATCAATCAGTGAGTGGCAGCGGTATCAAAGGCTTGAACCAGTTGCATTGCGAGCAACGTGGCGAGAAAGCGGAAAACCCAGCATATCCTCATCAAATACATGAGAATATAATCCCTCATGGAGGCAATTTCTTGGAGGATGGCAACACTTCTGAAGAGGACAAACTTATATTTGAGACAAACAAGATATTACATTCAAATATTGCAGTTTCAGCCACCGTGGCACGTGTTCCAGTGTATGGAGGCCATTCAGAATCGGTGAATGTAGAGTTTTCACAACCATATGATTTACAAGAAATTAGAAATATTTTTGAAAACACTCCAGGCGTGATTGTGGCAGATGATCCAAGTCGAAACTTGTATCCCACCCCGATTATGGCTTACGATAAAGATGAGGTGTTTGTAGGAAGAATGAGGCGTGACAACAGCATCGAAAATGGTTTCAATTTCTGGGTTGTTTCAGATAATATTAGAAAAGGTGCGGCGACGAATGCTGTGGAGATTGCAGATTATTTAATTAAAAAATTCAACTTTTAGATACTGTTTTGTGACGAAATTTGTTTATTTGTGACGAAATAATCAAAATTTCGACTTTTAGATATATTTGATGAATGTTTATTACGACATAGAAAAGTTTAAAAAGGTACAGAACGCTGTTGTTACCATAGGGACGTTCGATGGGGTGCATCAGGGACATCAGGTGATTTTGAATAACTTGGTGCATCGTTCGCGTGAGCTTGGTGGCGAGAGTGTGGTGGTGACGTTTTATCCTCATCCAAGGCAGGTGTTGAGCAACGATTCGGGCATCCGTTTTATCTCAACACAGGAAGAAAAAATTCGTCATTTGGAGGCGTTAGGCATTGATAATCTTATCATTATAAAATTTACAAAAGAGTTTGCAGCCATTTCATCTGAAGATTTTATCACCGATTACCTTGTTAAAAATATACATCCCACCGTGCTGATAATTGGCTACGACCATCATTTCGGGAAAGGCAGAACCGGCGATTTTGGCATGCTATACGACCTTGGAAAGCAATATCATTTCAAAGTTGAGAAGATTCAGGAGCAAGACGTTGACAATGTTGCAGTTAGCTCGACAAAGATACGTCATTTTTTGGAAAATGGAGATATAAAAAATGCTAATAAACTGCTTGGTTATGAGTTTTCTTACACAGGCAAAGTGATTCACGGTCAGCAAGTTGGACATAAAATGGGTTATCCGACTGCAAATATTGATGTTGCCGATGAGTTTAAACTCATTGAACATCAAGGGGTTTATGCTACTTTTGCCGACATTGACGGCAATTCGTATCCATCTATGACATATATCGGGAAGCGACCAACCATGCACGACAACCGTCCGCAAAGCATTGAGACTCATATTATTGGCTTCGAAAAAGACCTTTATGACAAAGAAATTAAAATAAGATTTGTGGATTTTGTCAGAGATGACGAAAAATTTGATAATTTTGAAGCCTTAAAACGCCAGATTGGCATTGACGAACAGACAATTATTAACATTTTAAATAAAAAAATATGAAAAAACTATTGACATTATTAGCAATTATTTGCCTTCTCGGCATGACGAAGGCGAGTGCATGCACCAATTTCCTTGTCACCAAGGGAGCATCGGCCGACGGCTCGACAATGATATCGTATGCCGCTGATTCTCATGTACTTTACGGTGAATTGTATCATTATCCAGCAGCTGACTATCCAGAGGGCGCCATGCGTGACCTTTACGATTGGGACAGCGGAAAATACCTCGGACAGATTCCGGAAGTACGTCACACTTACAATGTTGTAGGCAACATGAACGAGTGGCAGCTGGCCATTGGTGAGACCACTTATGGTGGACTTGACACACTCTGGCATGGCGATGGTTTGATGGACTACGGCACCTTGATTTACATCTCATTACAGCGTTGCAAGACAGCCCGCGAGGCCATCCGCAACATCGCTGAACTCACAGCAAAATATGGCTATATCAGCGAAGGTGAGTCATTTTCTATAGCCGATACCGAAGAGGTTTGGATTATGGAAATGATTGGCAAGGGCAAGTTTGAGAAAGGCATGGTGTGGGTGGCACGCCGCATCCCTGACGGATATGTTTGCGGTCACGCCAACCAGGCACGTATCACCACTTTCCCATTGGCAAAGAAAAACAAGACATCTGTCACATCGAAAGATTTCAAGAAATTCATGACCGACATGAGCATTGACTGCATCTACGCAGAAGATGTCATCTCATTTGCAAAGAAGTACAATTTATACGTTGGAAAAGACGAAGACTTCTCGTTCTCAGACGTTTATGCTCCTGTTGATTTCAGTGGCGCACGTGCCTGCGAGATTCGCGTTTGGGCTATGTTCAACCAGGTGACAGACGGCATGGACGCTTATTGGGACTATGCTACAGGCCGCAACATCAATCGTGCAAAGCCTTACGTGAAAGGCAAGCCACAGACTGTTGAGAACTTCCCTACCAACAGAATGCCTTTGTGGGTGAAACCTAACCAAAAGGTGTCGGTTCTCGACATGATGAACTTCATGCGCGACCATCTTGAAGGCACTGAATTAGATATGTCGCTCGACCTCGGCGCTGGTCCATTCCACTGCCCATATCGTTGGCGTCCAATGGGTTTCGAAGTCGATGGCGTTGAATACGTCCATGAAAGAACAACTGCCACACAGCAGACAGGCTTCTCGTTTGTTTCACAGAGCAATGCCAACAGAATCCCTGAAATCGGTGGTATCATTTGGTGGGGTGTCGATGACTGCGCTAACACCGTTTATTGCCCGATGTACACCTGCATGACAGAGATTCCGCTCTGCTATCGCGTGGGCAATGGCTCGATGATGGAATGGTCGGAGACAGCAGGTTTCTGGATTTTCAACCAAGTGTCGAACTTTGCATATACAAAATATGACTACATTCATCCTGAAATTGCTGCAAAACAAGCTGAATACGAGCAAGGCTGGGTAAGATCGGTGCAAAACATCAACTCCAAAGCTGCTGAGATTTACGCAAATGACCCGACAGAAGCTGTGAAGTTCCTCACAAAGTATTCAAACACTGAGGCTATGCGCCTTTGCGCCGACTGGAAGATGTTCTACCAGTATCTGTTTGTGAAATACATGGATGGCAATGTGAAGACAGCCCAAGAAAAACCTGAAGGTTACAAATATATCGCTCCGAAAGTGGAACAGCCTAAATACAGCAAGGAGTTCTACAAGGCGATAATTGACCAGACTGGAGATAAACTTAAAGTTTATTAATAGTTACAAGTTAGGAGTTTTAATTATTAACTGCTAACTGATTGATGATATCATCAATCGTAATTCCTTCAGCTTGAGCGGTATAGTTACGAACAAGGCGGTGTCGGAGTACTGGCACCGCTACTTTTTTCACGTCTTCGATATCGGGTGAGAACTTGCCGCTCATCAGTGCGTTGGCTTTGGCGCCTATTATAAGATATTGCGATGCACGTGGTCCCGCGCCCCAGCTGAGGTATTTATTAGCATATTCATGAGCACGCTCGGTGCCTGGACGTGTTTTAGAAACCAAGTTGACAGCGTATTCATACACGTTGTCAGGCACTGGGACACGACGCACAAGCTGTTGGAAATATATGATTTCCTCAGCATTCATAACAGCCTCCACCTTATTATTAATAGCTGCTGTGGTGTTCTTCACGACGGCTATTTCCTCCTCATAAGAAGGATAATCGAGCATGAGGTTGAACATGAAACGGTCGAGCTGTGCCTCCGGTAGCGGATATGTGCCTTCCTGCTCGATAGGGTTTTGTGTGGCAAGCACAAAGAAAGGCTCGCTCAGCTTGTATGTCTTGCCTGAGACGGTGACGTTTTTCTCCTGCATGGCCTCGAGCAATGCCGCTTGTGTCTTTGGAGGTGTACGGTTTATCTCGTCGGCTAAGATAATGTTAGCAAACACTGGGCCTTTCACAAATTTAAACTGACGCGACTCATCCAAAATCTCGGTACCGACGATGTCGCTCGGCATTAGGTCGGGAGTGAACTGTATGCGGTTGAAACTCAAGCCCAATGCCTGTCCTATAGTATTGATTAACAATGTCTTGGCAAGTCCAGGAACACCCACTAAAAGCACATGTCCTTGGCAGAAAATCGATAAAATGGTATCGTGAATCACCTCGTTTTGTCCGATGATGACCTTACCGATTTCTTTTTTTAATGATTCGTATTTATTTACTAAGGCTTTGGCGCCTTCAACGTCGTTCGCGTACATATTATTTGTTAATTTTCCAGTCAAATTGAAAATCGCAGTCGCAGTAGTCTTCGATAATCTTCACATATGCTTTTGTTGACTTCGCGTCGATCCATTTGTTGATGGCTTCTTGGCGAAGTTTTCTCATTGTATATTGTTGTATCAAAGCATAATCGTCTTTCAGATTGGCTTTATGCGGAGCTGTTTTCTTCTTGATAATCAACAGTCTATAGGCGTCTTTATCGTTTTTCGTCTTCATTGGGACGGGATTACTCACTTCGCCAACATTAAGACGGTTGACTACCACCGACACCTGTTGGTCGAGTTCTTCGGCTGAGAACATGGTGCTGCCGCTGTTTGGATTCACGAGATATCCTCCGTTGACTTTATCGTCTTCATCGCTGAATTTTCGCACTGCTTCGTCGAAGGTGAGGCTATCGTTTCTTATAAGATTTGCTATAGAATCAAGTTCGTCGTATGCTTGTTGCAGTGCTTCCGGCGACACTTTCACTGTGAGCAGGATATGACGCACATTGACGTTATCGTCGCGGCGCTCGATCAGTTGGATGATATGGAATCCGTATTCTGTCTCGACCACTTCTGATATTTCGCCGTCTTTCAGGGCAAATGCCGCGGCTTCAAACTCTGGTGCGAACTCACCTCTTCCGTGGAATCCGAGTTCGCCGCCTTTCTTAGCAGAACCTGGGTCTTCGGAATAAAGCAATGCCAAAGTCGAGAAACGCTCTCCTTTCAAGATACGGCTGCGAAGACCATAAAGCTTGTCTTTCACGGCAAGTTTTTCATCAAGGGTGATTGGTGGTTTCTTAACAAGCTGTGCTATCTCGAACTGTGCGCTCACCATAGGGATAGAATCGACTGGGATGCTGTTGTAAAACTCACGCACATCGCTAGGTGTGGCACTTACGCCATCCACAATGCCACGTTGCACCTCTTCGATAAGTTTTTGATCTTTAATAAGTTGACGAAGCTCATCCTTGATTTCAGACATGGTTTTGTTGAAATATTTCTCAACTTTTTCTTGCGAGCCAAGCTGACTGATGTAATAACGAAGACGATAGTCCATTTCCGTTTCAACTTGAGCGTCGGTGACTTCGATACTGTCAAGTTCGGCCTGATTCAGCATAAGTTTATTGAAAAGAAGGTCTTCCAATATCTCGCAACGAATCGACGAGGCGCTTCCTTTTATGCCACCTTGCAGCCTGTATTGGGCATACTGATTTTCAATATCCGACTGCATGATGATATTTTTGCCAACCACTGCCACTATTTTATCAATAACCTGCTGTTGTTGCGCATATAACGTTGAAGCACAAACAGTTACCAAAGCAAATAAAGCAAAAATCTTTCTAAGATTCATATCTTCAAATTAATAAATTTCAAAAACTCTATCTTTCACGGCCTTGTTATAAAGGCTGTTATTCATCTTTTCAATTAGTTCTTTCTTCCTGATATTCAATATGATAGACCTCACAGCGTCTTTTTCCATATCAACTGGGAAATTACCTGATGCGATATATTTTTCGATTTCTTGGTCAGAAACGACGGTATCGAGGTTTTTTTCTATCATAATCGTCTCATACTTATAGATTATCAACGAATTACGATATTCTTCTATCTGTTTTGAAAAATCAAGTTCCGATTTGTCGATATTCTCCTCGGCTTGATGGATAAGAAGCTGTCGGCGAATCCAATTATCGATGAAAGCTTTTGTTCGGACGATGCTATCGTTGAAGCTAATTCCATCATAAACAACGCTTTGCAAATCGGATTGATATAAAACCTTGTCATAAGCCCTAGCTACAATCTTGTCGTCGTTGCTTTTTTTTGCATTCTGACAAGAAGCCAGTGTCATGAGGCAAACCAATCCGATTACAAATCTAGTTTTCATTGTTTATTTATAGCTTTTTCTTATTTTTTCCAAGATTTTATCGTCGGTCCAAGTCGGATATTTAGTAGCCAGTTTGTCGAGCCAATCCTGTTCAAGTTTAGTCTGGTAGGCAGAGATTATCATACCTTTTGCTTCTTTGAACGACTTAGGTTCAGGTTCGCGAACTTCGACAATCTTTATTATCTTCGTTGTTTTATCGACTGTTGAAGGGATTACACGGACTGTTCCGGCCACCCATTCTGTTTCGTCGATATCGACATTATCGCCTTGTTGGTAGAAATGCGATTTCACGACAACGCCTTTCAAGCTCTCTGCTTTCACTATCGCTCTGATGCTGTCGGCGGTGATATCTTGGGCGATGAGTTCTTCAACACGTGGGAGGCTTTCGTCGCCATTAACATTGATCATTATGGCTTTCACGCGTTTTCCCCACATGTATTCGTCCTTATGTTCATCATAATACTGTTTGATTCCAGCGGTGTCAGACTCAGCTTTTTTCCAAACCTCTTTATCCATAAGGTCGAAGAGGAGGATGCCGTCGTGATATTCCTGAACGAGAAGCTTAAACTCAGGATATTTCTCTTCGAGATTTTCGTCTTCGTAAGCAAACACTGAGCTTTTCACATATTCATCGTAAAGCTGGTAGGCATATGATGCAGATGACATAAACGGCTGAGGCTTCTGATTTTTCTTAATATACTCAATGAAATCAGCGACAGTATAATTCTTTTTCTTCATTTTGAAAAGAACTTTACTCTCGTCAACGCCTTCCGACACAACGTATTTGCCCAACTTGAGAGTGCTGTCGATAGTTGCGATGAATGCGTCTTTCTCCTTGATATTTTCTTTGAATTTGTTATCTTTTTTAAGGCGATTGTACACAACTTCCTCGCTCATCTTGGCGCGTTGGTCTTTTGTCACACGTTTAATAATCTCTTCCTTCTCATCCTCATAGTCTTTTATTCCCGATACGCTGATAAGCTTGATGATATGATATCCGTAGTTAGTCTTGACAGGCTCAGATATCTCGTTGACATTCAAATTTTTAACAGCTGTGATAAATTCTGGAACCAGCTGGCTCACTTTAAATGGCATGAGCATGCCGCCATTCTGGACGCTGCCTGGGTCTTCGGAGTATTTTTTCACGATATTGTCCCAGTTTTTGCCGTCGGCATCAATTTCCTTATAGATATTGTAAGCTTTAGCTTTTACTATTGAATCAGAGCGCATTGGGTCTTTGTCGTCAACGACAAGGAAAATATGGGCTGCACGAATCATGCCGCAAGCAGGAGTTTTTGAGTGGACCTTGATGATATGATATCCGTAATCGGTACGTTTAGGCATTGAAACCTCGTCAATTTGTGCGTTATAAACGGCTGTCTCGAAAGGATAAACCATCTCGAACACTGAGAAATAACCAAGGTTTCCGCGGTTTCCTTTGTAGAAACGTCTGTTGACAACAGTGTCGCGTGCCGATGGGTCGTCGGATGCTTCATAAGCGACATCGCCGAAGTCTTCGCCTTTCAAGATACGTTTACGAAGCTCGAGAGCTTTGTTATAAGCTTTAAGAGTGTCGTCGGGTGTGGCATGACGGTCGCAATTTATGAGGATATGCGACGCGTTGATATCCCATTTCATTCTTTCGTAAGCCTCTTCGGCAAGTCTTTCGGTAGCGGCATCGTCTGAGAAATAAGGCTTGGCAAGCTGTTTGCGATAGCCTTCATACTCTTTGATGAACTTTGGCAAGGTATCCATTCCAAGATCTTCAGCTTCAAAGACTTTCATCTTGAAATTTTTATACATCTCGAGATATTCGTCAACGCTTTTCTTGTCGAGGACCTCGCTGTTTATGTTGTTTTTCTCATAAACTGCCATAAAATCACCAGCTTTGATTTCTCTGTCACCGATTGTCATCAAAGTCTTTGATTTCCAACCTTGTGCAAAGAGGAGTGCTGGGGTTAACAATGCTAAAAGAACTAATACTTTTTTCATATAATTACCTTTTTTATTTTCTTTTTTTTCTCACAGATTTCACGGATTTTATGCCTTTCTACTGTAATTTGGTGATTCCTGAGTGATTGTGATGTCATGTGGGTGGCTCTCGTTCATGCCTGATGCAGTGATCTTGATGAAACGTGCGTTATGCAGCTCCTCGATTGTGTGCGAGCCAGTGTAGCCCATGCCTGCGCGGAGTCCGCCGACCATCTGATAGACCACTTCCGAGAGGCTTCCTTTGTAAGGGACGCGGCCTACGATGCCTTCCGGGACGAGTTTCTTGATATCGTCTTCCATATCCTGGAAGTAACGGTCTTTTGAGCCGTGCTGCATAGCCTCAAGTGAACCCATGCCGCGGTATGTCTTGTATTTACGGCCTTCGAAGATGATGGTGTCGCCAGGTGACTCGTTGACGCCAGCGAACAGTGAGCCTGCCATGATGGTCGAGGCGCCTGCTGCGATAGCTTTCACGATGTCGCCAGTGTAGCGGATGCCTCCGTCGGCGATGACAGGGATTCCGGTGCCTTTGAGGGCTTCAGCGACGTTATATACTGCTGTGAGCTGTGGCACTCCGATGCCCGCGATGATACGAGTGGTGCAGATGGAGCCTGGTCCGATACCCACTTTGATAGCATCGACGTCGAGTTTGGCGAGGTCGCGTGCTGCCTCAGCTGTTGCGATGTTGCCGATGACGAGGTCGATGTTAGGGAACGCCTTACGGAGTTCTTTGGTGACGTTGAACACGTTCTTTGAGTGACCATGTGCTGTATCAACGACGATGGCGTCAACGCCGGCATTCACAAGAGCCTGCGCGCGCTCCATGGTGTTCCATGTGATACCCACGGCAGCGGCTACCCTCAGGCGACCGTGCTCGTCTTTCGAAGCATTCGGGCGGGCCTTGATTTTGATGATATCTTTGTATGTGATAAGTCCGATGAGGTGGTTTTGTTTATCGACGACCGGCAGCTTCTCGATTTTATGTTCCTGGAGGATATCCTCAGCTGTTGCGAAGTCGGTGAACTCGGTTGTGGTGATGAGGTTGTCTTTTGTCATCACTTCCGAGATAGGACGGTCGGTCTTGCGTTCGAAGCGGAGGTCTCGGTTGGTGACGATACCCACGAGCTTGTTGTCGTCGTTGACTACCGGGATGCCACCGATATGATATTCGTTCATGATTTTGAGGGCGTCGCGGACGAGGGCGCCTTCTTTGATGGTCACCGGGTTGATTATCATGCCGTTTTCGGCGCGTTTCACCTTGGTGACTTCAGCTGCCTGTTGTTCGATTGTCATGTTTTTGTGCAGCACTCCGATGCCGCCTTCCTGAGCGATAGCGATAGCCATCGGAGCTTCGGTTACAGTGTCCATACCAGCAGTGACAATTGGGATATTCAGCCTGATGCGGCGTGAGAAATTAGTTCTCAAATCGGCATCGCGAGGGATGATGTCGCTATAAGCCGGAATAAGCAATACGTCGTCGTAAGTCAAGCCTTCTTCGACAAATTTTTCATTTTTTGACATAATATGCAGTTTTTAATTTTATTCTTATTTATTATTTTTAATTAATCGGCAAAAATACAAAAAAATTGTTTATGGACAGGAATTTTTTTGTCATTTCGACCGTAGCGAAGCGAAGTGGAGAAATCTCATAATCCCAAAGACGTATTTTATCTTTTTTATCAGACAGGATTAACAAGATTTACAGGATTTTTGCTTTATCAAATTATGATTTCACGTATAATCTACAATTCTTTTATATAGTGCATAAGATGCTGATTTGGTTGAAAATCAATGGAAAAAGCATCAAACAATAATATCGCTCTCCAAGCTATAAAAAATGAAGAGCGATATCATTGATATTATTAAGTTTTTGTTCGGTATAACTACTATTGATTAAGAACTACTCTAAAGCCTACATCCGCACTTTTTTTGTATGTAGAGATTGTTTCTCTTTTTGAAACTCTACATTCTTGTTTCTTACTTTTAAAACCGCCACCACGAACTACGCGACCTGAACTCGAACTTGTATTATTATAATATTTTGTATTATAATAATCATAATTGTTTTGTTTGCTTTCACTCCATTCTTTGACATTTCCGCTCATATCGTACAAACCGATTTCATTAGGGGCTTTCATACCAACTTGATGGATTTTATTTCCACTATTATCTGAAAACCATCCAACTTTTTCCAAATCATCATCACCGCTATACTTATAACTATTTCTTTCCACTCCTCCTCGAGCGGCATATTCCCACTGTTCTTCGGTAGGCAAACGAAATCCATTTGCATTTTTATCTATTTTAATCATATTAGATTTTAGATAACATGGTGTTTTACCGCACTTTACGCTTAATCTATTACAAAAATCCATTGCCTCATAAATATCTATATAGTTGACAGGATAATCATCATCTATCAACTCTGGTGGATTCTTTTCCATAACGACAGCCCATAGCTCTTGAGTAACCTCGTATTTTCCAATATAAAACTCGTTTATTCCAACTTCAATTATAGGGGATTCGTCTCTGTCAGCGTCCAAATCATAATTATCACCTTTATAAAATGTTGTTTGTGCGCCCATTTTGAATGTGCCACCTTTTACAGCAACCATCTCGAAAGAAACACCATCAACTGTAAAACTTTTGTTTTCAACTCCTGCTTTTAGTTTTTCATTGATAATCAATGTATCGTTTTTTTCAACCACAACTGATCTTTTTGAAACTTTATAACCAGTTTTATCAATTTGTAATTCATGTGGACCTACTGTTATACTTTTCATGTGAATTGGAGTGGTTCCATAATATTTTCCATCAAAATAAACAGATGCTCCATTTGGCTCAGAATCAATTTTTATTCCGCCATATATTGGTATCGGTCTAAGCTCATATTCTTTCGGTTGGTTTGCCTCAACATTAATTGTTTCACTTACAGAACTATGATAGTTCTTCCTACACATTATTTCATGTATTCCACTTTTAAGCTCACCTATCCAAGTGCCTGTTCCTACCATTTCGCCATCAATTAAAACATCGGTATTATCATCTGCTTTCACAGTAATAATTGCAACATCAATAGGTAATTCTATTGACATATTTTCTACTTTACCAGCCTTAATTTCTACTATTCTTTTCACACTTTTATATCTATCTTTCAACACAGTGATTTCATGTATTCCTGCAGCCAAAATATCATTAAAATATGGGGTTTTCTGTTGTAAAGTAATGCCATCCATTATTATGGTGGCTCCAGCTGGTATGGTTGTAAGTTTTAAAGTGCCGACACCTTCCGATTTAGATGATTTATTAACAAGTGTAACTTCGTATCCACATTTTGGTCTCATATCAAACGGAAAATAAAACTCTGTCGAACTTAAATCTTTATGGGAAATTTTGATATATGTAGCATAGTAGCTTATATAGAGCCAAACTTCACCATCATGATATTCTGTCTCAATAAATGTTTGAGCATCCCCACCGAAATGCAATTCATGACGTTGTTGGTCATTTATGTTTTCTGTTTTGATTTTCAATACAGCATATGGCTGATCGTTATCATCAGTCATTTTTTCGGTATTGATGTTTACAAAACCTTTCACTTCTTTAAATGAATTTTTTTTCACTTCAATTTGAGCAAAAAGTTTGGTTGACAACACAATGATGGTAAATAAAAATAAAAACTTCCTAATCATAATAAAGATAATTAATACTTTGCAAAAATACATATTTTTTGAGGCAAAAGCAAATTTTGAAAAAATTTTTGCGATATTTGCAGGTAATTATTCATGATCATGAAAACACCTCAATATCTTAAAAAAGGCTCGAAGATTGCCATTGTGGCGCCGGCTCGTAAGATTTCGCGAGAGGAGATTGCCTTTGCTGTGAAATGGATTGAAGAAAAAGGCTTCGTGCCAGTGTTTGACGACCGCTTATTTGCTGAGTATCACCAACTTGCGGGTGATGATGACTTTCGTGCCAGCGTGTTGCAAGACTATCTCGACAGAGATGATATCGATGCGATTTTGTGTGTCCGAGGCGGCTATGGCACCATAAGAATTGTAGATAAACTGGATTTTACGAAGTTTGCGAAACACCCGAAATGGATTGTGGGATACAGCGACGTGACAGTGCTTCACGCGAAGATGCAACAGCTTGGTTATCAGAGCATTCATGCGACGATGCCAATAAATTTTGAGAAGAATACAAAGGAGGCGCTGGAATCATTATTTGATGCATTGACCGGAAAATGGAACGCCGTAGAGACGCACGGCCGTGCGTCTCTACACAACATTCCGATTGTTGGCGGAAATCTTTCTGTTCTCTATTCGATGTTGGGATCGGATTTATTTCCGGAAACGGATGGCAAGGTGTTGTTTATCGAAGATTTGGACGAATACCTGTATCATATCGACCGCATGATGATGGGGCTGAAACGCGCTGGGAAACTGGCAAATTTGCAAGGCCTCATCGTGGGGGCGTTCAGCGACATGCACGACAACACAATTCCGTTTGGAATGACCGCAAAGGAAATCATTTCTGAAAAAGTGAAAGAGTACGGATACCCGGTGTTGTGGGATTATCCGGCAGGACATATTGATAACAACATCGCACTAGTACTCGGATAGTTACAAGTTACGAGTTAGAAGTTAGGAGTTAGAATAACTCTTTAAACAGCTGTCCTATCGTGGCTATCGGCACCACTTTGATGTGGAATTTGCTGGTGTCGAGACCTTTGGCGCTGTATTTCGAGATGAAGATGCGGTCGAAACCGAGTTTGTCGGCCTCAGCGATGCGCGCCTCCACCCTATTTACTGCTCTTACTTCTCCAGAGAGACCTACTTCTGCTGCGAAAGCGCAACGTCCATCTATTGCTACGTCTTCGCTTGAGGATAAAACCGCTGCAACTACAGCAAGGTCCATGGCGGGGTCATCGACACGAAGGCCGCCGGCGATGTTGAGGAACACGTCTTTTGCGCCGAGACGGAAGCCTGCACGTTTCTCGAGCACCGCCAGAAGCATATTCAGACGACGGATGTCGAAGCCAGTGCTGGAGCGTTGTGGGGTGCCGTAAGCTGCCGAGCTAACTAACGCCTGCGTCTCCACAAGCATTGGGCGGAGACCTTCAACCATTGCCGCAATAGCTATGCCGCTGACAGCCGTCTCTCGCTGTGAGAGCAAGATTTCACTGGGGTTTTTGACTTCACGCAGACCTTCGGCGTTCATCTCAAAGATACCGAGTTCAGACGACGAGCCGAAGCGGTTTTTCACGGTCCTCAAAATACGGAAACCATAGTGGCGGTCGCCTTCGAACTGCAAGACTGTATCGACTATATGCTCCAAAATCTTAGGTCCGGCGATGGTGCCGTCCTTGGTAATGTGACCGATGAGGAACACCGGCACGTGAAACGATTTCGCTATCTTGTTCATCTCGGCAGCAGTCTCACGTATCTGGCTGATGCTGCCCGCAGTAGCCTCCACTGATGGCGACTCCAGCGTCTGAATCGAGTCGATAATCACGATGTCGGGCTGGGTGTCTTTGACGTGTTTCAAGATGTTTTGAGTGTCTGTCTCATTGAGTATCAGACAGTTGTCGTTTTTGATACCGATGCGGTCGGCACGCATCTTGATTTGCTGCTGGCTTTCCTCGCCCGAGACATAGAGCACTTTTTTATTAATATGAAGGGCCATTTGGAGAAGCAGCGTCGATTTGCCTATACCTGGTTCGCCACCGAGAAGTATCAAAGAACCTGGCACGAGTCCACCACCAAGCACACGGTTGAGTTCGTCGTATCCGAGGTCTAGGCGCTCCTCTTGTGCGCTCGTGACCTCGCGAATTGGAGTCGGTTTGCTTTTAAAGCTTTGAATGTCAATGTCTTTTGAAACGGTTTTACTGTCTTTTCCTGTCACCACCGTCTCTTCCACATAGCTGTTCCATGCGCCGCAACCAGGGCAATGGCCAATCCATTTCGGTGACTCGTTGCCACATTCCTTGCAAAAAAATACCGTTTTTGTTTTTGACATGATAATGATTTTTAATTTTTGCAAAGATACAAAATTTTTTTCTTTTTTTCACACAGATTTCACAGATGAACACAGATTTTTTCTTTCTAAAATTTTTCCAAGAGATTTAGTTCGCTGATGCGAACAGATTTCACAGATTATTGTTATCGTCACTTTTGAGGATTAAAACATTGAAAAATAGTCATTATTGATGATGATTCGGTATTTCAAAACATTGTAATTTTGCAGTGTTAAAATGATTTTGTTATGCATGAAATTTGGAATTTGATAAATGAAATGTCGCCGTACCTCTTGTTAGGTTTCGGTTTTGCAGGCTTGCTGCACGCTTTTGTGCCGGCGCAGGTGTATCACAGATATCTTTCGAAAAACGACTTCCGCTCAGTGTTGTGGGCGGCGATGATTGGGGTGCCGCTGCCGTTGTGTTCGTGCGGTGTGATTCCGACGGCGATGTCGTTGAGAAAAGAAGGCGCCTCAAAAGGTGCCACCACCTCGTTTTTGATTGCGACACCGCAAACTGGTGTCGATTCGATTTTGGCGACGGCATCGTTGCTTGGAATACCGTTTGCTATCATTAGGCCTATTGCGGCTTTGGTGACAGCGCTTTTTGGTGGGCAGCTGGTGAATTGGGCAACGAGAAAAGAGAGTTTAGGGTCACTAGGGACTCTAGGGCAGGCTTCGGATGAGCGCCCGAAAGGCTTTTGGAATAAGATTAAAGAAGCTTTCAAATACGGCTATTTCGAGATGATGCAGGACATTGGCAAGTGGCTGATGATTGGCTTGGTTGTGGCAGGTTTAATAACTGTATTTGTGCCTGACGATTTCTTCTTGTTTTTCAATGACAAGCCGTTACTCACCATGCTGATGGTGCTCGCGGTGTCGGTGCCGATGTATGTGTGCGCCACCGGCTCCATTCCGATTGCGGCAGCGTTGATGCTCAAAGGCATATCACCTGGTGCGGCATTGGTGCTTCTTATGGCTGGACCGGCCTGTAACATGGCGTCGATCATGGTGATTGGCAAGGTTTTGGAGAAGAAAACGATGTGGGTTTATTTGTTCTCAATCATCCTTGGCGCTATAACTTTTGGGCTGTTGATTGACCTCGTTTTGCCGACTGAATGGTTCACTTCGAGCATCCAGGCCACAAAAGACTGCTGTGCTGAGGCACCTGCAATTTTCAATGTGATATGCAGTGTTGTTTTAGGAATTTTGCTTGTTGTGGCATTGATTATGAGGCACAAGCACCCATGCTCATGCGGTGACGACCACTGCGGCTGTAGTGATCACGATTGTTGCCATGATAATGACGACCACTGTGATTGCGATGCCGAGCATCATCCTCACGAGCATAATCACTCTCATGAAACTATTGAAAATCATAAAGTTATGGAAAATAAAAAGTTCAAAGTCGATGGCATGATGTGCAACCACTGTCGTGCTAATGTAGAAAAGAATATCAAAGCGTTGCAAGGTGTTGAAAATGTGGAAGTTGACCTTGCATCAGGCATTGCTGTCGTTGAAGGAAATGTGAGTGATGAAGAGGTGATTAAGGCGATTGAAGGGATTGGATATCAGGGGAAAAGAATGTAATTAAAAACTTCCTTCCAGACTTAATAAAGCCTCTTTATTTTTAATTCCACCGCCGTAACCAATTAGTTTTCCATTGGAGCCTATAACGCGATGGCATGGAAGTATGATGCAGATTGGATTCCAACCGACTGCGTTGCCAACTGCTTGGGCGGACATCTTCGGGACGTTGTGTTTTTTGGCGATTTCAGAGGCAATTTCACCGTAAGAAATGGTTTTTCCGAAAGGGATTTTGGTTAAGATTTCTATGATTTCTTTTCGAAAATGAGTAAGATTTTCGATTTTATATGCAGGAGTGAAAGATGGTTGATGGCCGGAGAAATAGATGTCGAGCCAGTGGATTGTGTTTAATAGGCATTGTGGGAGTATTGGGTTTAATTGGGGCGTTTGAGACATTTCAGGAAACGTCTTTACGAAATGCAAGCCTGTGAGAAATTCGCCATCACTTTGGAGAAGCAGGTTGTCGAAGCCATCGGGGGTAATATATAGTGTTTCTATTTTTCCCATTTTAAAATAAATCAGATTGCAAAGATAATGATTTTTTCCTATTTTTGCTGAAATTTTGGCATCATGGAAAACAATCAGGAAAAGGCGATGAAGCTCGCCACTGAGGCAGGGCATATTTTGCTGGAAAACGGCGCGGAGATATCGCGTGTGGAAGACACCATGCAGCGTATAGCTACGGCATATGGCGTAGATGAGAAAAGCTTTTTTGTGCTGAGCAACGGCATAATCGCCACTGCAAGAGAATATGCTTGGGCTGAGTTTATCCCCATCAAGGGGACGCAGCTGAGCCGTGTGGCGGATGTCAACCAATTGAGTCGCGACGTGGTGAATGGCCGCTGCACACTTGACGAGCTCGAGAAACGCCTGCACGACATCCGAAACAGCAAGGCGAAGCCGGCGTGGGAGCGTATCGTCGGCGTGACGCTGGGCGTGTCGGCGTTCTGCATCAACTTCGGGGGCAGTTTCATGGATGCGTTTGTCACCTTGTTGGTCGGATTGTTACTCGGCACTTACATGGCATATTTTGGAAAGAACATGTCGCGGATCTTCAACAGCCTTACGTGCGGCATTGTGGGCGGATTGCTTTGTGTGGGGGCGTTTCATATTGCCACTGCATTTATGACTACACCAGTGCATCTTGCGAATATGATTATCGGCACCATCATCGCGCTCGTGCCAGGGGTGCCGTTCACCAATGGTATGCGCGACCTCGCCAACGAGGATTACATCGCAGGTTCCACGCGACTTATCGATGCTTTGATAACGTTTTTGTGTATTGCGATAGGCGTTGTTTTGGCGTTACAGCTCGACAATCTGTTGTTTGGCGATTTGTTGAAGCAGGAATGGCCTGTCGTCGACAGTGTGACCTCGGCGTGGTATATACAGCTTGCGGCGGCGTTTGTCGGCACTGCCTGTTTCTCGATAATCTTCGGCACGCCGCGGAAATACTACCTCGAATGCGGCTTCGTCGGCATGGTCGGGTGGGCTGTTTACATCTTCACCAACTCGGTGTTTCTCGCCGCCATGAGTGTGGCTTTGATTGCTCATGCTTTCGCAGGCTATCGCCATTGTCCGGTCACAGTGTTCATGATTTGCGGCATCATCCCGCTGGTGCCTGGGGGCGGCATCTTCTGGACTTCGTATTTCGTCGTGACGAACCAGTTGTTGTTAGCAGCCGACACAGGGTTTAACGCTGTCAAATCTGCAATCGCAATAGCTGGAGGCATTATTATAATGACGGCGATTTTTTACAGAATATTAAGAAAGTATAAATTATTATAGGTATGTTTTTTTAATCATCATTCTCGAGTTGCCACCTTCCTGCGGAAGCTGAAGACTCTCGAATTAATGATTAAAAAAGCTGAGAGTTTGAAAATATTATGATAAAAAACTTCAACATATAGAAAGTTTTGTTATCTTTGCATCGTGTTCGTTAAGAACGCATAACATATTGAGCTCGGACATTCCCAATCACCACCTCGAAAGAAGAGCTAAATTGTAACAAAGAGCGTCAGCGCTTTATGCGCAGGCGTTTCAACGGTTACAATGGCTTGTGGTGAGCCGGGAATGCGTAGGAATGTCCTGCGCATTTTAATTTAAGTAATGTATGGATTATAAAAAATGTTGAACTTTAAATTAATACAAAATGAAAAAATGGTTAATCTTTGGTGGCGGTGTCTTGACTGGTATAGTTTTGACTATTGTCTTTGCTTTTGTTTTATCAAAACATAACACAAACAATAATGGTATAACATGGTTTGATAAACCTGGTGAAGTAATCAATGGTGATGCTTTTAAGGTAATTCAAGTAATTGGAAAAGATGCAGCGTTAGTAATGGGCAAGTCAGACGATACCTTTAATTTAGGAATAGATATGTATATGGGTGCGGTGTATTTGATAACTAATGATGAAGGAAAATACTATTATGATGATGAAATAATTAAAGTAACTGATGGCAAAATCGTAAGGCAAGTTGGTGTGTATAAGTATAAAACAAACTCTAATAGTGTTAAAACTGTACCTATTATCGTAATTATGGACAATTAAACGAAAGACAGAATGAAAATGTGTCCTTTGTTTGGTTGCTCAAATTATCCCAAATGCAAATTTAGGTGTAACATCTAAATGGCTAATGATCTTGTGTGCCTCCAGCACGCCCTGTTCCTATTGGTTTTCAAGCCATCTTGACAAAAAAACGTTGTAAACGCTATAAGAAACACCATCGATGGTAGAATTTGCCAACAAAAGTTCCTTATCTAGTAAGGCTTCCAGAAGGCGTTGCGAATTGGCTGCTGTTCCGATATTGTATTTTTGTATGAACTCGGCAGCAAACGGCTGTTTTAAATTTTGTTCCTTTGCCACTGCTTTTAAATAATTCCATTGATTCGTCGTCAACAGGTCACGCCACTGAATGTAGGTTTGCTCGTTCTCCTTCAGAATCTGAGCCGCTGAATCAAAAGCGTCTTGTTTTGTAGCGTTTTTCCCGCTTTTCATAAACACATGATTACAAAGCGATTGCGTGTAAAAAGTGTGCGCTTTTGTCCAATCGAGAATGAAATCGACAGTATCTAAAGTGATGCTTTTTTTGTGTTTTTCAAACATTTTGACAATGAAATCAGCATAAACGGCTTTGTCTATTTTTTCAAGATAGATGCAACGTGTGCTCTCATAAAACGGGCTTTTCGCATCCGTAAACATCTCTGCCATAACGTGTTTCTTGCTTCCGCAAAAGACAAATTGGACATTTTTCAGTTTTTGGATGTGAGAACGCAGCAAAGCTTCAAAGTTGGTGTTGTAATTCCTAATCTGTTGGAATTCATCAATTGCGATAATTGTCTTTTTATTTTGATTTTCAATGAATTGGAAAATAGATGCAAGGGTTTTCTGCTTTTCGTCTTCCGAAAAAAATGTCATTGACAATTCAGGGCTGCCAGAAATGGGGTCATAGCTTAATGTAGGTCGCAATCCGCTGATAAACTTGAAAAATGACTTTATTGCGCTCTTTTTTTCGAATGAAGTGATTAACGCTTCCGAAAAAACTTTTATAAAATCTTCAACTTTTTCGGTGAAATATATATCAAAATAACACGTATTTATGTTGATTTTTTGTTGTTTTATTTCGTCAAAAACACGATAAATAAGTCCAGTTTTGCCATATCTGCGAGGTGAAATAAGTGTTACATTTGAACCATTTAACAAATAATTCATAATTGTAACTGTTTCATTCTCACGGTCACAGAACAATTCTTCCGAAACATACGGTACGAGCACGAATGGATTTTTCATAACAATTTTATTATCTTTTTACGATGCAAAAATACTACTTTTTTTTGTATTATGCAAAAAAGATAATAAAAAATTTTAAGGCTCTGCGAATTGATGACTAAAAAAATTGGCATTTTACTGTTTATTCTACAACCTTGATGTAAAAGCTCACTGGGCGGAAGCCGTCGTTGCAGCTGATCATGGCGGAGTGCGGGTTCTTCATCCAGCCGTCGTAGAAGTTGCCACGGCCCGCTGCCAGCTCCTGCACAAACCAGCGCATCGACTCCCAGGCGCTGTCGCACATCCCAGCAGGCTTTTCGCCGTTTTCGGAAAGCCACGACTGCCCTTCAACCACGTCGCAAGTATGCTCGATTGGGTTCTCGAACTGCCTCTGCAAATCGGTGTAATTTGCCTTCCGAATAGCTGTGATTTTGACTTTCATAAGTGTATAGTATGTCAATTTTTTAGTCATCATTCTCGAGCTGCCACCTTTCTGCGAAAGCTGAAGGCTCTCGAATTGATGACTAAAAAATTTTGATTATATTCTAATTATCGTACTACTTTTGTGAATATAGGAGTCTCACCTTTGATGACGGTGACATAAACCTTCATTGGTCCCATTGGAGGCATGTCGGGTTTTGCCTCACGGTGCTCGTCGGCGGCAACGAAGAGATACTCTGTGCCGTTAGGGATGATGCGTGATGCCACTGTCGCTGCTTTGGCACCTTTCATCATCGGATAGCTTCCGACAGCCTCGGCAAAAATGGCTGATTCTTCGTCGTTGACAGCATGTTGCTCCGGGAACTTGCCGAGTTTCACGTATTCTCCCTTGATAAAGCCGTTAGCCTTCAAAAATTGGTCAATTTCCTGTGGGACGGCATCGAGTCGGGCCGCGCGGACACCATAGCCATCAAGGACTTCGGCGTTGGGTTGTGCTGCCTTCAGATCGGCGACGCTGCTCTCAAGACCGCCGCTGCCAAAGGTACAGAACGGGACGATTTTCTTTCCGCTAAGATCGACATTTTTCAAGAAAGTGATGACTGGTGGAGCGTAGGTGCCAAACCACACAGGATAGCCGATGAAAATGACATCGTATTTTTTCAAATCTGACTTAACTGGCTGAATATCAGGTGTTACGCCATCCTTGCGCTCCTGCATGCAACGTTCGATAGTTGTCTGAAAATCGCCGTCGTAAGGGTTGACAGCCTCAAACTGCTCAGTATCGGCATTGAGACGGTTGGCAATCTCATCAGCCACCATCTTGGTGTTGTTGGTCTGTGAATAATAAAGAACCAGCACTTTCTGTGCTTTCTTCGGTCCGCATGAAACGAGAGTCATTACCATAGCTGCAATAATTGTAAACAGTTTGAATTTTTTCATAAATACACATTTTAACATTAGAAAGTGCAAAATTCAAAATTTTTTTTGAAATATACAACTAATTTCATATTTTTGCAGTCATATATTGAAAATTATTATTGAATTGAAATGAAAAATATTGTTTTGATAACTGGTGCCACGAGCGGTATCGGTCTCGGATGCGCACGCAAATTCGCCGAAAATGGTGATAATCTTATACTTACAGGTCGCAATGCCCAACGTCTCGAAGAGATTCGTAAAGAACTGGAAGCCAAAGGAACAAAAGTTTTGACTTTAGTTTTTGATGTTCGCGACCGCGAAAAAGCCACTGAATGCATCGAAAATCTGCCAAATGAATGGAAAAAAATCGATGTTTTGGTGAACAACGCGGGTCTGGCACTCGGTCTCGAACCTGAATATCAAGGCGATTTCGAGGATTGGGAGACGATGATTGATACAAACATCAAGGGATTGTTGACCATGACACGCCTTGTGGTTCCTGGCATGATGGAGCGCAACCGCGGACATATCATCAATATCGGATCGGTGGCTGGCGACGCGGCATATGCCAACGGCAACGTTTATTGCGCCACAAAATCGGCAGTGAAGACGCTTAGCGACGGTCTTCGTCTCGACGTGGCCGACAGCAACATCCGTGTGACCAACCTCAAGCCGGGACTGGTAGAGACGAACTTCAGCAATGTGCGTTTTCATGGTGACACCGAGCGTGCCGCCAAGGTCTATAAAGGCATCGACCCACTGACAGGCGACGACATCGCTGACGTGGCAGTTTATGCCGCCAACGCCCCTGAGCACGTGCAGATTGCCGAGGTGTTAATTCTTGCCACATATCAAGGCAGTGGAAGTGTGATAGTGAGAAAATAATAATAACTAATAATCTATAAACTATGAAGAAACGTTACTTTTTAATGTGTTCAGTTTTGGCATTAGCCTGCTGCATATTAACGTCTTGTGAAGAGCAACTGGCTCCCGAACTACAGGTGAAATACGAGACCAAAGTACTTCAACCTGAATCGATTGTATATAACATGTCATTCCCTGCCACCACCAGTGGAACGATAGAAATCAAGGTTTATCCGCAGGTGGACGGCACCATCATTGCGAAAAAAGTCACGACTGGTACGAAAGTCGAGAAAGGCCAGACTATCTTTATTATCGACCCGACAGAGTTCCAGCTCAACGTACAGGCTGCCGAAGCCAACCTGGCTGTCGCAAATGCCAGAATGGAAACAACAAAACTCCAATATGAGTCAAATCAGGAACTTTTTAACAAGAAAATCATCAGCGAATATGTGCTGAAGACCAGTTTGAATGAGTTTAATTCGGCAAAAGCTATGGTGCTTCAGGCCGAAGCCCAACTCAACATCGCGAGAACAAACCTCGGCTACTGCAATGTCACAGCTCCTATAACAGGTTACATCGATGCAAAAGACTTTGAAGAGGGCGATATGGCAACACGCACAATATACCTCTGCACCGTCAGTGACAACAGCATCGTTGACGCCGACTTCTCACTGACAGAGACACAGTTGCTTCAAACAGTTAAAGAATACGGATTACGTGTGACGGACAAAGGTTTGGAAGGCCCAAAGGGTAAGTTTATCGGTGACATCTTGCCACATCTTAAACTCAAGCTCAAGGACGGCTCATATTATAATCACGATGGCATTGTGACGAAAATTGGCGCCATTGTCAACACCCAAACAGGCACCGTGCCATGTACGGCCGAGTTCCCAAATCCTGACGGAGTGTTGCGTTCTGGTATGGTTACAAACTTAATCATACCGTTTGATATAGACAACGTGCTTTGTGTGCCACAAACAGCAGCGGTGCGTCTTCAGGATCAGCTGATGTTTTATCGTATCAAAGCGGACGGAACAGTGGAAGGCATTATTTGTGAGGCATTTCCATCAAACGATGGCAAAGAATACTATATCTTAAATGGGTTGAACGCAGGCGACGAGGTGGTTACCAACGGCGTGCGCAAATTGTCAAACGGTGTTAAAGTGAGATAGCCATGGAGAAAATTAAGAAACAGAAATTCTTTGTTAAGCACTGGGTGGCGGCTTTTGCCGTCGGGGTGCTTGTCTGCCTCATCGGAGGGGTTAGCATTTTCACTTTGCCTATAGAACAGTATCCTGACATTGCTCCTCCGATGGTGATTGTTTCGGGTTATTACAGCGGAGCAGATGCCAATGCTGTGATGAAATCGGTTATCATGCCTATCGAGGAACAGATAAACGGTGTTGAAGACATGATGTATATCTCTTCCACCGCCAACTCCAATGGTACCGCTGAAATCTCTGTTTATTTCAAACAAGGCACCGATGCCGACCAGGCTACGGTCAATGTGCAAAACCGAGTCAACCAGGCGCTAGGATTGCTGCCATCGGAGGTAACAAAGCAGGGTGTCACCGTTACCAAGAGTGTAAACTCCATTCTTCAAATTTTAAGCTTGGAAAGCACCGATGATAAATTCGATCAGAGATTTATCTCCAACTTCCTCGACATCAATGTGGTTCCGGCCATCAGCCGTGTCACTGGTGTTGGACGAATCCAGCTCATTGGCGACAAATACGGCGTGCGTATCTGGATGAAACCGGACGTGATGGGTTTATATGGCATCACTCCAGAGGAAATTATCTATGCCATCAACGAACAGAACCTCGTTTCGCCTATAGGAAGATTCGAAAACTCAACCGATAAAATCGACATTGAATTTCTCGGTCTGCTCAACGATATGAGCGAATTCGAACAAATCATAGTGCGTGCGACACCTGACGGCGAAATCCTTCGACTGTCGGACGTGGCAAACGTGGAACTTGGAACAAAGTCATACGACTTCCGCACCGATATTGACGGCCATCCTGGAACTTTGTTCATTATCAACCAAGCACCTGGAGCCAACGCCACACAAGTCAACGCGGAAATCAACAGGACTCTTGACGAAATTTCAAAGACTTTGCCGGCAGGACTCGAATTCAAGAGACTTGAGACATCAGACGACTTCTTAAACGCATCAATGCGCAGTGTTATCGAGACTCTCATCATTGCCATCTTATTGGTGATTTTCGTCGTTTATCTGTTCTTGCAGGATTTCAAGGCTACTTTGATACCTTCTATTTCAATCATCATTGCATTGGTGGGCACCTTCTCCATAGTTTATATCATGGGCTTCACGCTTAACTTACTGACGCTGTTCGGCTTGGTGCTTGCCATTGGTACTGTCGTGGACGATGCCATCGTGGTCGTTGAGGCTGTGATGTCGAAGTTGGAGACAGGAAAATACAAATCAGCAGCGACAGCCACCACAGAAGCTCTCAACGAGGTATCAGCCGCTTGTATCTCAACAACATTGGTGTTCATGGCGGTGTTCATCCCTGTCACCTTCATGTCGGGAACACAAGGCACCTTCTTCAAGCAGTTCGGTTTTATCATGGCTGGTTCGGTTGCTATCTCAACCATGTCCGCACTGATTATCTGCCCTGCATTATGCGCCCTTCTGTTCAAGCCAAAAAATCCTAATGAGGAAGTGCGTAAAGGCCTCAATTATTATGTGAAAAAAGGTTACGATGCAGCATTCAACGCATTGTTGAACAAATACATCAGAAATGTCAGCAAATTCATAAAGCGTCCGGCTTTCTCGTGGATTTTATTGTTAGCGTTCAGTGCAGGCCTCGTATGGTTGATGAGCACATCACAAAAAGACCTTGTGCCTCAGGAAGACCAGGGATTCCTCTTAGTTGACGTGACAATGGCTCCTGGTACTTATCTTAACGAGACAGAGGCAGCCACCAAAAAACTTGAGGATTACATCCGTTCTCTTGACGACACAGAACTCGTCGGAGCAGTCACGGGATACTCCCTTATGAACGGTGGCACCGGTACCAACTACGCATCAATGATGGTGCGACTGAAAAACTGGGAAGAGCGTGATTTTTACAGCATCGCCCAAATGCAGATGTCAATCTATATGTGGGCAATAGTTAACATGCCGGAGGCCGATGTCACGCCATTCCAGATGCCTCAGATTCCAGGCTACGGTACCGGTTCAATGATGGAATTGAACCTGCAGGACCGTTCAGGAACAGGCGATAATGAGGGCTTTGTCGCAATGGCTACCGAGTTCACCCAAAAACTCAACCAACGTCCGGAGGTGTCTGCGGCAATGGCATCTTATTCGCCGGATTATCCTAAATATCGTCTTGATGTCGATGTTGCTGCATGCAAACGTAAAGGCATTTCGCCGAAGACGGTGGTATCAACAATAGGAACCAACCTTGCTGGAAGTTACATCGGCAACTACATTCAATACGGAAAAGTTTATCAAGTGCTGGTGCAGGCCGACAGCGAATATCGTCTGGATCCGAGTGCTTTGGACAATATTTTCGTACCAGTTGGCGACGGAATGGCTCCTGTTTCGGAGTTTGTCACACTCACTTTGACGACAGGACCGGCACAGGAACGCAGATTTAACCTCTTCCCATGTTACAACATGTGTGTTATGCCGGCTTCAGGATACTCTACAGCAGACGTGCGAATTGCTATAAACGAACTGATGGATGAAGTATTTCCTGACGGTTACGGTTACGAGTTTGGCGGTATGGCACGTGAGGAAGCGGCAAATGCGGAATCAAACGACACTGTTATCATTTATAGCATTGCAGTGCTTCTCATTTACCTCATCCTTGCATGTCTCTACAACTCATTGTTCATTCCGTTAGCGGTGTTGCTTTCTATCCCGTTCGGTATGTTCGGCGCATATTTTGTGATGCGACCGCTTGCCGCTTTGGGTATCAACATCAACATCTACGTGCAAACCGGTGTCATTATGTTGATGGGGCTTGTTGCCAAGACAGCTATCCTCATCACAGAGTTCGCAATGCAGAAACGTGAAGAAGGATTATCGCCATACGATGCTGCCATCGGTGCTTGCAAGGACCGTCTGCGTCCAATTCTCATGACCGTTCTTACCATGATTATAGGTATGATTCCGCTTATCGTGGAAGGCGGTGCTGGTGCTATCGGCAACAAATCACTTGCTATATGCGTGGTCGGCGGTATGA
>Ga0265301_10000612_pt1 | contig 50242 bp, 82 predicted proteins | sample AusTroGonzalo_MG_2_FD_193488 | JGI IMG/M metagenome (GOLD analysis project Ga0265301, IMG submission 193488) | Bovine rumen microbial communities from tropical cattle in Woodstock, Queensland, Australia - Gonzalo_04 | ecosystem: Host-associated > Mammals > Digestive system > Stomach > Rumen ... | reverse complement strand
TTTAGAATAGATAGATACTAAAACATTTTCTCCATCTTCACGTATACCGAATGGAACGCCGCGCCCGTAGTCACGAATACGAAGTGAGTTATCTCTTTCATCTACTATTATTTCAATTCTATTACCAAAGCCAGCGATTGCTTCATCAGTAGAATTATTAATTATTTCTTTAAAGGCTTGGTATGTGCCTTCAAGGTCGTCTGAACCGAGATACATTTGTATACGGGTGCGGACTCCTTCTTTAAAGGAAAGCGATTGTATTTCATTTATTCCATATGATTCATTCATTTTTATATCCTCATTTCATCTGCGGCATTTATTAAATCCTTTTTTCTTTCATGTTCAAGTTTATTTAAATTATTAAAACGCTCATGCTCTGTTCTAAATTTCTCAAAATCATCAAGGCAATTATTACATAGACAAACACCATTACCACCAAACCAAACACCGCCCCAATAATAAGAACCGTCAGATTGGTCTTTGCAAGGTAAAAGAAAAGCAACCTTATTTTCTGTTACACGGCCGCATCTATCACATAGTTTAATATACATATAAAAATTCCTTTCCTATTTTATAATTCTATTATACCATAAATTTAAAGAGAAGTCAAATTTGACTTCTCCTTAATTACCTTTTACATAATTTACGTTTTCATCAAACACAGTCGATGGGGTGCTCTGCTCTACCCAAGAACCACTTACTTTTTTATATATTTTGATTATGGAAACCCAACTTCCGTTATTCTTGAAATAAGTTGTTTCCGTTGACCCTGCCGATGTAACGACAATAGTATGGTCTGCTGTAATATTTGTAAGAGTATATCCCCAATAAGTACGAGGTGTATAGGATTCATTTAAAGTAATTGATACCCTAAATTGTAGACTATCATTATTTGAGTCTGTATAGCTATCTTTAAAATACTTAACGTAAATATAATGATCGCCAGCAGTTACATTTGAATATGTAACTGTCTATACGCTTGATGAGTTATTATTTTTACCATTCCAATATACATTTGATGTATCTGCACTAGCATTGGTATTTAAAGTTGAATCTAAATTTGATAATAAACCATAGTCATATGTACTTTCTGCATAGTTTATGACACTAAATGTAATAGTTGATGCAACTGGTAATGAAAAATCAACCTTACAAACGGCCGCGGAGCTAGCGTGTGCCTTATTATTCGATTCATAGTAATTATTATTATTTAATGCAAAGCCATATGTACTTGTAATATTTGTTACCGTATAAGATGCGCCTGTTTCAGTTGCTTGAACGAGTTGACTTGTAACGTCTACATTATTATCTGTAACGGTTGGCTTTTCATCATAATATGCTTTAACTGTAAGTGAAGTACCTTCAAGCACACTCGTAGTGCCAGAAGGTGATGTATTTTCACCAGTAACACTAATACTATGATAAACTGGGACTGTATATGTAACTACAATTTCTGCGCCATAGATATAAATATATGCAGTATTATTTCTATTAGAACGACGACAGTTAATACGGATACCAAAATTATCACCGTAATTTTTAAGTGTATCCCAACTAATAGTTGTATTTGTAAAAGTTTTTACCGTCGCGCTTGTTCCGAGTGCTGTAGTACTACCAACAGAACTTATTTGAGTTGTGCCATTATAACCATATATTGTACTAGTATTACCACCGCTATGAGAGGCTTTAATTTTTATTTCTATCTTACTGACTGTTGCATCACTTGGGACAGCTGAAAAATTAAAACCTCGTAAATAAACATATCGTGAAGTTGTTGCGTTATTTATGTTTTGAACAGTGGCATATGAATCGCTATCAGTATTTGTATATGCATTATCTGCATCTGTGACTGTTAGATAAGTGGTTCCGGAATAGTTATAAAGTATAGAAGGAACTAATCTTGCTGTTGCCATATTTTATTCCTCTTATGTAGTTTGGAAATATATGTCGCCGTCTACGCCAAGTCCGGCAGATGGAGTCCCACTTCCAGTATAGTATGTGGAAATTATAAGAGAACCAGTTATTTTAGAACCATTTACATATGCAGTTTTGGAAGAAACTATATCTGCGGCCGAAGCAGTTGCATCAGACGTAAAAGTACCTGTTACATTTACAAGGCGGCCCGCATTAGAAGTGTCGCCAACCTGGACAGTTACACCTGTTTTAATATTGGCAGCAGTAATATTTGAAGTTGTGACTGCTTTTATTATTTGGTCATCATACAAATATCTATCTGCACTAATAGTTCTATCAGCATTTGACGGATAAAAAGTTTCTCCCCCTTTTACAGTTAAATGTTTAGTTGCTCCTGAGCTATAGTATCCAGCAGGTGCTGTTAGATAGACTTGATGTCCGCCTACATTTAATGTTAAATCACTGTCGCTACGAGTTGCGATTCCACTTCCTACATATGTACTACTAACCGCATTTATTTGAACAGAAGATAAGCCGTAATACCCGTTATCGGCTGTAATTGTTTGATTAGATTCAGTTGGTGTAATATTGGACTTTGCCTGAAGTGTTGGTGACGGTACTGCTACATCTACAGATGCATAAGCCGCAATATCAATTCCAGTTCCATTGGCAGTAATTGTTGAAGTGCCAGCTGGAATTATGTATTGACTTGGAATTGCATTTATCTGAACGGAATTAAGTCCATCATAATTATTATCAGCAGTAATAGTTTGACTTGAAGTTGTAGGATCAATATTTGTTTTGTCCTGTAAATTTATTGTGCCGCCGCCCGCAACGTTGACGGATGCGGTAGCATACTGTGATACATCTATGTTAGAACTGTTTGCAGTTATAATTTTCGTACCTGCTGGAATTATATATTGACTCGGAATTGATTCAACTGTTACAACGCTTAAACCGTTATAGTTACTATCTGCCATTATATATTGAAGGCTAGTAGATGGAGTAGCTACTTTAGACTGTAAAGAAAGAGTAACTACTCCACCAGTTATATCTACAATTGTGCCACCATGAACATCTGAACTTTCAATTACAGTCATACTAGCCCCAGTACCCTCAACATTTACAGATACTGTGGCATATTGAGTAACATCAATACTAGAACTATTTTCCGTAACTTCTAGTAATCCTTGTGGTCTAATATATGTTAAAACTGTTGAACTACTCGCGGCCGCCTTAAAACCAGCAACATTACTATAGGTTGTACCAAATAATGTTAAAGAGTCAGGCATCATGCCACCTCCACGTATAACCCCACTAAATCAGCCAGATTATTATAAACTGGAACACCAGTACTGCGGATGCAGAGATATACTATATCGTTTTGGCTGTAATATTTATTTTCAATTAATTCCATATTATTGTTGTATGGGATTGGATCATTAATGCTATCACCTTGACCTGGGCGCTCAACTTCTGCATAAAGAGAGGCCGTATAGATTGAAGGTGGATAAGCTTCTTGGGAAGTATGGAGTTGTAATACTTTCCATAATTTATCTTCATAACGAAGACGTTTTCCCATTTCATATTGAGTATCTGGTTTCCACCAAGGATATATTTCAATTGCTTCGAGAGCGTCAGAATCAGAAAGAGATTCCGCGGCTTTCTCAATATAGGGTTTTAGTTGTCTTGCGCGTTCTGCGTGTGTCATTCCTCTACCCCCATAAGAATATCGTATGCTTCTGCTTTATCTAATATTTCATCTCTTTCAATGTCTTCATCTAAAGGCATTAGCTCACCTTCAGTATAAGTGCGGCCGAATTCAGCTGGATCGCAAGCCTCGCTATAAGATACACCATCACGAACTACGTAACGATGTGCATCAGAATAAGTACGAGTGAACTCGGTATTATTTATATAAAATGTTTCAACTATTATCATTACTGTATTTCTCCTATAAGAATGTCATAAGCAGTGGCCTTATCCTCAATAACAATATCTTCATCAGGAGCATCAATGGGTATATTTGTTTCGATATATGTATATTTACTAGGTGAAATATCTATAGCATCATTCCAAAGTGTATTCGTTTCGGTTTGCAATAATTTAACACTTAAGTTAGAATATCGACGCTCACAGTTGTCTATTGTTTCAATAATAATCATAAGTATTCTCCTTCATGAAAGAGGCAAAAATGGCGTTATGTTATTAGGCCAACTTAATAAATACACTTCGACCTTAAATGTTCCGTTTATCGTTCCACTGTTTGAAGAATTATATCTTGTCGATATTTTCACATTACCATTAGGTGAAACACCCGAACCATAAACACCATAGGAGGTAGTGTTTGCACTCCATGTGCCGTCTGTGCCAACTTTGAATAATGTCCTTATTGCAGTTGTTTGTTCAGCCGTCGACCCGTTAAAAGCCCCAGCAATAATGAAGAAATTATCTGATCCGTAAAAATAACCGGAATCAGGCACTTCAGTCCTGCGCACACGAATATATAATATTTTTTGATATGTCCATGCTGCAGGAAAATTGAAGGTATGAAGTACTGTTGTGGTCGTACTTGTTGTGCTAACAGGAATATTTATTTGCCCTAATAATTCATAAGAACCTACGCTTGGAATACTCTCCACATAACTTGCAAACCCATCCTGCCCCCAAATTAGAGTTTGATCTTTCTTTTCAATTTTTACGCTTATTTCAAAGGTCCAATCTTCATCTGTATAATGAGGCCCATTGATGTATGTTTCATAAATACTTAATGCATCTCTGCTATCCCAACTTCCGCTTGAAACTGTGATGCCGCTCGGAATCGCAATTGGATAAGAGGAAAATGTAAAAGTCCCAACTATACTATTATTCCTTAATTTTCCAGTTCTATCGAAAGATGCCGTTATTGTGTACTCTTCACCAACCACCAATGGATTCGTGAACTCAATATTCGCAGATGTTACAGAATCAGATGTTGTGCCATACAACGCCAAATCGGTGTAGTCTAAGTTTTCAAATATGCTTATTTTTGATCTAATAGCATCGGCGGTATCGTCAATGGAGTCAGTCGGAACTATCATGTATTCTGCCATCAGCTTATCTCCCCCAAAAGAATTTTGGCGGCTTCGGCGTATTCTTCTGTTTCATTTCTGTCGTATGGAGGCTCACCATCATACTCAGTATATTGATATGGGCATGGGTAAACATCGACGGCATTTTTGAAGAACATCCCAGATTCTATTTGCCGAATCCATTTCCCGTCTGAGGAGTAGTGGCGCACACGGTCGACGCTGATTATTTCTTCAACAACCATATGTACCCTCCTCAAACAACTATTCCGTCATAAATGCGGAATCCAGTGACAACAACCGTTGCCATTGATTGACCATTGGCTGAACCGATTTGAATATTATTGGAGCGTACCGCTTCTCCCACTACCGGGGAGAACCACAAGGAACCATCGACATAGAACTCAGTCAAAGCGTAGTTATGTGATGCTCCCTTGTAATAATAATTTGTCGGTTTTGTTATGACTCTGAGCGTTTTGTTATCAAATGCCCCGACACTATTTCCATTATTTTGTGTTCCCCACTGCCCATAATAGACATTCCAGTTACTACCGCTTTGAAGAATAAATCCCTCAGAATCTGTCCACATCAGAAGCCGCCCATGTCCAGATGAAATTGTTTTGGATATACTTGTAATATCCATTTCATAAATCTTATTAGCGGTAAATGGCTGTGGAATCGAAACATAATCCGACGCAGAGGCAATCGTAATTCCAGATGAATTTTGTGTCGCATTGCCGCCAAGCGTAACAGATAACCCGGCAACGCTATCCGTAAGACCAGTGGTAAAGTTCCAACTATGCGTCAGCACCCTTTGCGCTTGGGCATTGAGAAGCCCCGTAATACCAGTCCCCATTGTGACGGTATCGCCAGAAAATACTGTATATTCACCCGCCGTGGAGATTGTTGTCCCGCCAGTCGGTATATCCTCAATCGCATCCGCAAACCCGTCCTGCGTGTATTCAATACTCGCCTGAGAGCCGGTCTTTTCACGAATAGCATCAGCAGTTGCATCAAGAGAAGCCTTCGGCACAATATAAAATTCATTTTCTGGCATTAGAAGCTCACCCCCACTGCTGTTGGGATTGCTCCCGTTTCATCTAAAACTAAATATCCATCTTCATCCTATTTAAATAAAACTGTAACACTAGTCGGTGCGCCTCCGCTACTACTAGCCGTACCAAGTGTTTTGACGCCAGCGGCATTGTAGAAATATTTGCCGCTGGCGACATCTGAAGCTGTGGCTGTAGTATCCGTAATATCAATAAGTACCGTTCCATCCGCGAGCTGTACCTTATTGTTTGCTAACTCGGGCATTCAGCCCACCTCCTTACGAAGCCACGGAGCCAATCGTTACAGTCTTACCACCGGCCGCATTATCCGAATAAACTACGGCGATAGAAGAAACAGTTACTTCACTTAAATAATTATAAGTTGGACTATCCGGACTAATTGTCTATGAAGTAAATGTAGGGGCTACTGTTTTTGTCTACGCGTTAGCACCTTCGGTGCCACTCATAGAACCAGTTACACCAAGAATTGTAATACCTTGGCGAATATTTGTTGCAATAATTTTTGATTGCTCTGCCGCAGCGATACTTACTTTACCAGTACCATCGTGATAGCCTTGAGGGATTGTATACTCCTATGCTTTACTAGTAATACTTCCTGTTACCGCGCCGCGGTTGGTCATTGTACCAGTATATGCGCTGCCTCTAGCATGGAAAGTCTTTCCTTGTAAAGCTTCGGCAATTAACAATGTATCATTAGTAGTATTACTATCAAAATCACAGGAACCAGTTACAGGCGCGCCGTTTGCGCCATGGGCTGTATAACCACTAAGAAGATGTGCAGCATCAACAGTATCTGATGTTAAGTCAATTAATATCGTACCATTGGCAAGTGCAACTTTGCTGACATAATCAGGCATTGATAATTCCTCCAATATAAACTGTTATTCCACCGGAAAGATTAGTTGTCCGGTTTACCTCAATTGCTTCAACCTCTACATCAGATGTCATCAATTTATTGTTTGTTGCCAAGAATTGATCTTCAAAAGAAGGTTTTACAACATAAGGTCCATTATAATAATTAGCGCTCATATCTTTGCTTAAAACACCTGTTAATGTTGGGTGCGCGCTAAGCTAAGCCTTTAGTGTAGGTTGAACAGATAATGTAGCTTTTAAATAACATTTCTAACAGGTATTAGTTGGCATATTAATATACCTCTTCTGTTAGAATTAGCTTCGCTTTATTAATAAAAGTATCTACATCTCCATTCGCATATGTCATTTCAATATCATAAACATACTCGGCGCAAGGAAGTGATTTTGTTTCAGCCGGATCAATTTGAAAAACCAAAGTATCAGTTGGTATATTTTTCAAAATTAAGGGCTCTGCATCGTTATAGCGGCGCTTCATAGCAAAACGTATATGATCTCCCTCAACTGGTGTATATGTATGGCCTGCGTAATCACTCAACGATAAAGTCACTCGTAACGTATCGCCTTTTGTTAATGTAATTGTTGACCCTTGAATACTGACCATGTATCAAAATCCTCCTATAAAATTATTACCTATACGGTCATAGACCGTTAAGGATTTGATACCATTAACGGTACGTTTACTTCACTTTATAAGTTACAAAAGTATAAATAGAATACAAAAAATTCATGCCTCGTGCTCAAATTTTTGGGTGTAATATTTTAAAAAAATGGAGGATATGGTTTTAATATTTACTTATTTATGGAAAAATATTTATCGCGAGGTATAGCTATGGTTTATAATCAAGATATAAACTTAGATTTAGATACACGCCAACCAAATATTATTATAGGCGCAAAATAGTATGATAATAATAGTCGTACTATTACTGCTACTATTTTAGAGAACGGAAAAGTTTTATCTATTCCTTCTAATGCGTTGGCTTCCTATAGAATTAAAAAACCAAATGGGCGTTTAAGCTGGAAAAATGCCGCGATTGATTATGACAAAAGTTAGGTAAAGATTATTCTTAATTCCGAAGATTTATCTACGAGCGGCCGCAATATTGTAGATGTGGTTTTAACCATTGGTTCATTCACATTAGGTACTACTAATTTTATTTTAGATGTCCAGTCTGCTCCAAATATAAATGATTTTGAACAAGATTCTGAGGCCTTAAGCCATTTAGAGGCTATTGTACAACAGGCTAATGATATGATCGAATAGGCTTAGGCATGGGCTGAGGGCAAACGTGGCGATAGCCCTGTTGTTGTAGATAATTATGAGGTCGGCGCCCCAGATGGCCTTTCAGTAAGCCTAAACTTTACTACTTTTAAAGCTAATATTACTCCTACAACAGCGGGTAGTACAATTACATATACTTTTACCTATGGTAGTAATGGGTGGGTTTATAGTTATAATGCAGAGACAGTAAATATGTCTAATTTAGGTTTTACTATTACTGCTTTATAGGAAAATAAACCTACATATGGTGATGTAATAACTGTAGTTGCTTCATATACGGATGCCGCATATTAGAACAATGCTAAATATTATGCAGAAGTCGCGGCCAGTGCGGCGGTGTCTTTGCAAAGTACAATTACTGCTGTAACTAGTAGTCTTGATACTAAATTAGATATTCCTGCATATTAGTCAAGTGCTCCATCAAATCCAAAAGTAGGAGATTTTTGGGTAGATAATGATGCGCAATTTATTTTAAATGGCGCAGTTATTAGTTCTGAAAATATTTAGACAAGTGCAGTTATATCTAGTCATATTGCTCCAAGTGCTATTACTGCAATACATATTGCGCCAGGTGCAATTACAAGCGCGGCCCTAACAACAGGTGCTGTAAATGGTAATGCAATTTAGGTATTAGCTATTAGTTCTAATCATATATAGGAATTTGCAGTATAGAGTAATCATTTAAATAATGGAGCGGTCACTAGTTATGCTATAAGTAATAATGCTATTCGTAGTGAGCATATCTTCCAAAGTGCAATTACTGCTGCCAAAATTTCAGCAGGAGAAGTTACTGCTGCAAAAATTGCAACTAGCGCAATTACTTCTGCAAAAATTGCGCAATCAGCGATATATGCTAACAGTCTTGCAAGTTATTAGATTGACTTAACGAAAATGAGTACTGATTTTATGAGAAAATTTGGTACAGTTACTTCTTCAGGTGGGTATTTAGAAATTAAGAGTTTAAACTCAACATATGCACGTGGTTTTATTTTATATGTTGGGAAAAATGCTCGTGGTTTAGTTGCATATAATATTGAAACAGATGGTACATCTACTGGTAGTGGAGTTATTGCAGGTGTTACTGGTTCGTCTGGAGTTACATTATAGACATTTACTAGTACTTAGACAGATAGTGGCCGTTTAAGATTAGTTAATAATACTAGTACTGCGTTTACAGGTTTAGTTATTTCATTAACTGGCTCTGTTAATGTTGGAAGTAATTAAATGATAAATGGAGGAAAATAAATGAGTGTTTTAAAAAGATGGACTGGTACCGAATGGGAAACCATTGGTATGGGCGCTAGTTTAGATATAAATGGCTTTAGTGCTGTTGCCTCCATAAATGGTAAAACAGGTACAGTTGTACTAGGGCCAGGAGACATTGCATATAGCTCAAGCGCAACATATTCTAATAATTCTATTGGAAAAACTGTATCTGATTTAGTTACAAATACAACTCCTATTATACTTACAGCAGATACATAGTTTCCTTATGTTGTGACTGCTTTAAATAGTGGAAGACCGGTATATGCAGAAGTAGAAAATGTCAGACACTATTTGATATATAAATATTTATAGACTACTGGTGGCACCATGTAGGCAATATTCGCTGCCGTGACTGGTTCAAATATTAGTATTGTTACTTATAATGGCACTGGAATGACACATACTACTACAAGTGTGGCAGATTCTAATTATTAGGCTACTTTTGGTACTACTACTTTGGACGAAATTAAAACAGCCGTCGCTAATCATAAAAATGTACAATGTAAAAATGGGAATTTAATTTATACTTTAGTATATCTGACAGATTCATATGCTTGGTTTATGTGTAGTTATGTAGACGGTGATGATAAGTTTAAATATAATGAACTTGTTTGTGCTACATCGGGCTGGACACAATACTTAAATGGTCCACTAAATAGTTGGAGTTTAGATTATAATCCAAATAATTCTCCCTATTATGACGAAGGTACAGGTGACCAATTAGAACCTACAAATACAGTAGCCGGAAAGCTCAAAGATTTAGATACTCGTGTAACTACTATGTGGCAAACAATTTATCCAGTTGGAGCAATTTATATATCATGTAATAATACTGATCCAGGATAGCTTTTTGGTGGTGACTGGGCACCGATTGAAGGTAAATTTCTATTAGCTGCAGATAGTACATATACTGGTGGCAGTACGGGTGGTTCTGCTGAGGTTACTCTTACTTCTGCATAGTTACCAAATATTACTGGTGATTTTCGTATAAGAACGGCAGGTACTGCTGGTAGTGCATCTACTATTACTTCGACTCACGGTATTGTTACAAGCGCTTTAGAAACAACATCAAATGGTAATAAAATTGATATATCTGAAGCCAGTGGAGGTAACAAATATTCACAAAAAGTAAGTATAGCCTTCGGTGCTAACTCTGCACATAACAATATGCCACCATATCTTGCAGTATATATGTGGAGGAGACTTGCATAATGAGAATTTTAGATATAAACAATAATGAAATTATTAATCCCGATTTAACGTTGGGGTATTTAATTGAAGATAAAATAGTATCTATTCATCACGATGCCATTCCTCCAGTTGAAGAAGTAGGCCATTATGAAGTTGTTCGAACATATCCTAATGGCGGGAGACTTTTGAATTGGATTGTCACTACACCTGGGTCTCCTGGATAGGAGGCATGGGATGAATACGAAGATATATATCGCTATATCTTATATACGCAAGAAGAACTTGATGAAATTGCAGCCGAATAGGCTCGTGAACAAGCAGAAGCAGAAGCAAAACGCCAGGCCGCGGAAGTCGTAGAATTAGTAAATGCTTTATTGGGGGTATCAGAATGACAAAACTTCAAGCTGCAGAGCAATTACGTCATGCACTTCAAATATTTGCTCAAACTCTTACAGATGAAGAAGCATTAGAAGTAGCTTGTGTTTACCCAGCATGGGAAGAAAATAAATCCTATAAAGTAAATACAATGGTTATCTATGGTGAAAACGCCGTCGGTGATCCACAACTTTATAGATGCGCGCAAGCTCATACCTCTTAGTCTAATTGGACTCCAGATATAACTGCCGCTCTATGGACTCCCATCGGTTTAGCTGATGATGGAATTGCTGTATGGAGCCAGCCTACTGGCGCGCATGATGCATATCGTATTGGTGATAAGGTTCATTATCCAACCGCATCTGATCCAATTTATATTTGTATATCAGATTATAATATTTATGCACCTGACGTCGCTGGTTGGGAGTTATTTACGTAACTCTTTAAAAAATTATAATCTTTTTATAAAAAATTTACTTTATAATGTAGGGAAGGATTGAGACAAATTGAGGAGTCTTTCTTATGGCTTATAATCCTAATACATTATAGCAATAGCTTCAAGATTTATCTCGACAATACCAATCACTTGTAGGTCAACAAATAGTACCTACACCTCAAGTTCAAATTCCTGTACTTCCACATCAAATTCAATATGTGGAAGGACTTAACGGAGCAACACTTTATCAAAATAATATGCCTTCAAATAGCTCAGAAATAATTCTCGACAAAGACGAAGACATATTTTATAAAGTGTCAAAAGATGCAAACGGAATACCAGCAAAGAAAATCATTAGATGTCGTTTCACAATCGAAGAAATACAATCGGATGAACCCGATTTCTTAACTCGCAAAGATTTTGAAGAATTTAAAGAAGAATTACGGCAAATGTTTAGCGCGCAATCCTCTACTCCACCGCAAGTGGAAACGAAATCCCTCAAAAAATCTTCGGGAGATGTGATGCATGAATAGTCTGTTTAATGGTTCCAACGCTTTGGCAAAATTATCGAATCTTGCTCAATCTGCTCCTACAAATAATGCCGCCCCATAGTCACCAAATCTTTTATTGATGGCTTTTGGGGCGGCTTTGCGTCATGAATCTCCATATGATTTTATGCAAAATTTAGCACAAACACACCCATTACTTAAATAGTATGATTTATCAAATCTTCCCCAGGCGGCGGCGCAAATCTGCCAATAGCAAGGGGTTGATATGCAATCAGTCGTTAATCAAATCGACAGAGTAACTTCATCATTTATGTAATCATCACGGTCGCGACGTGTTGAAATTTTATATTTTTTCAAAGGAGATTGATTATGAACGGTTCTTCTACTAGCTCGTTTTTCGGCTCTGATTGGCTCGGCGCGTTTTTAATCATCGCTGTCTTATTTGGAGGATTTGGCGGCTTTGGTTTTGGTAATCGCGGCAACGGCTTTGCTACTCCTGAATATGTTCAGAGTGTAGTGAACAATCAGTCAACTCAAACAGGATTGCGTGACATCCTTTTATCGTCCGCAAATAACAACTATGAAACCGCACAGCTCATTAATGGTCAGACTCGTGACTTAATGACTATGAATTACTCTAATCAAATTAATGTAGTTCAAGGTTTCAATGCAATTCAGCAGTCTCTTGCCCAGCTTGGGTATCAGATGGATCAGTGCTGTTGCAGTATCAAGACTCAAATGCTCCAGGATAAGTATGAGAATCTTGAGAATATGTATCGTACTGCCCAGAATGATTTGTCCAATGCTGCGCAGAGTCAGTACATTCTTAATGCGCTCGGCCGCTTTGTAGCATATCCTGCTGCAGCTGCCGCTGCTGTAACTACTGGTGGCTAATACATAATATAAGGGTGGGTATTTTATACCCACTCTTTTTTTGAGGGGAGATAAAATGCGAATAATTAAGTGCTTAACGGAGTATATCAATGAAGAGCTCCATGACGCGCAAAAATATGCAGAGAAAGCCCTAAAAGTAAAAGCTGACTATCCAGAAGTTGCAGAAGTTTTTGAAAATTTATCCAATGAAGAATTAAAGCATATGTATTCTTTACATGGATAGGTTACAAGACTTATTGAAAATTATAGAAAACTTTAGGGCGAACCGCCTGCTAATATGCTTGCTGTGTATGAATATTTACATGAGGAAGCAATTAAAAAAGAAAAAGAAGTTCGATTACTTCAACAAATGTATATGGAAAAATAAAAAGAAGCCCTTCGGGGCTTCTATTTTTAAAATTTGCTTTTTGCATAAAAATATGGTATAATATATATATAAAGGGGAGAATATATATATTATGGGTGATATTATGATAGAAATAGGTGTTCCTGTATATAAAGCAAGGGATACTTTACCGGATTTATTAGATACGCTTGTAGCTTAGACAAAAAAATCATTTTTTGTTTGTTTATCTATTGATGGCGATGGAGAAGATTATTCTGATATTATTAAAAAATATAAAGACCGCGGCCTTCGGATTAGAGTTATAAATTCAGAAGAAAACGGTGGCCCAGGCATTGCACGTCAACGAGTATTAGATACAACTTAGTGCGACTTTTTGATGTTCGCTGATGCTGATGATTTGATGCTGCCGCGCGCGGTAGAAGTTCTTTATAGAAAAATAGTGTCAGGTAATTATGATATAGTTAGAAGTGGTTTTATAAGAGAACACACAGATAATGAGGATCAAATTTTTAAATGCACTGATAATATTATTACTTGGTTTCATGGAAAAATTTATCGTGTTTCTTTTTTGAAAGCAAAAGGGCTAAGCTTTTTACCTGGCCTGCGCACTGATGAAGACGCATATTTTAATATGCTTGCATGGAATTGTACTGAAAATAAAGAATTACTTGATGAAATTACTTATATTTGGCGCGATAATAAAAACTCCATAACAAATAAAGAAGGTTAGAAAAATTATTTCATAAACCATCATATGGATTATATTCACGGTCAAGTAGAGGCATTAAAACGTATTTTTACACTCATACCAGAAGTACCAACTCTTTTAATTACTTTGGAATTAATTAATATTTACTATCACTATATGAAAGCGAGATTTTATAAATGTGATGAAAAAGAGATGGATGATTGTATATCTTCACTTCGAGATTTAGCATGGATGAAAGTATGGATTAAAGGTGCATAGAACTGGGTTGATGTTATAAGCAATATCAAACCAGGTGACATTTATGATGGGCAATATGTTGTCTTTTATGAAGAGACATTTAATTTATGGGCTGTAAGATTATTAGCAACTGATTGAAAGGGGATTTAAATGAAAGGATACGCTGGGGGAATAGATTGGATTAACGCAGAAAGTATGCGTTATTGGAGTTTTCCTTCATCTTATAAAGGTGATAAAAAAGCAGAAACTCGCAACATGATATTTTCTGGTGATTATTGGGGTGCACTCAAAGTAGATGGTTATTATGAGCGTCTCATTAAAGATGAAGATGGCAATTATTTCATGATCGCGCGCAGCAAAAATGTAAAAGGCGAAGCTGTTGAAAAAATTGAATGGGTGCCGCAGATTCATGATTTTATGAAAAGTTTGCCAAATGGTACTGTTCTACTTTCTGAATGTTATTTGCCTGGCAACGAGGGGTCACAAAAAATAACTGGACTTTTGGGATGTTTAAAAGAACGTTGTATCGCGCGGCAGGCCGCAGGGCAAAAACTTCACTTCTACATTTTTGATATAATGGCTTTTGATAACGAAGATAAAACTAAAACGCCACTCGAAGATAGAGCTGAATTACTTTGGTGTCTTTCAGGTGATGAACATTATAAAAGTGATTATGTCGAATGGGCTGAATATTTTGGCGGTGAAAGACTTTGGAATGAACTTCAAAAAGCACTCGCAGATGGCCGCGAAGGTATGGTCATCATGCGCAAAGATGCTCAAGTTTATTTTAAACGGACGCCCGCGCGCGTGAGTCTCAAAATAAAGAAAGAACTTAGAGAAACCATTGATTGTTTCTTTACAGGGCGCGCAACCGCTCCTACGAAAGACTATACAGGTAAAGAAATTGAAACCTGGCCTTATTGGGTGCATCAAGAAACTAATGAACGGCTTCCAATTGGTAATCATTACTATGAAGCTTTTATGGAAGGTAAGCCATATATCCCAGTAACAAAACCATTTTATAATCATTGGGCTGGATCATTAGAGATTGGTCTCATTGATGACGCCGGCGCAATAATAGGTATTGGTTATTTAAGTGGCTTAACAGATGAAATCAAATCCAACTATAAAGATTATCAATATCGTGTCATCGAAGTAGGTGCTATGCAATTGACACCAGATGGCGCCTTACGACACGGAAAAATGTTGGGATGGCGCGACGATAAGCTATGGAAAGAATGTAGCCTTTTACAACTTAAAAATCTTTAAGAGCAGATTAATGTCTGCTCTTTTTTTGAGTTTCGTTTTAAAAACTTTACTTCATAATATGAGCAAAGGTGAAGATAAAATAGAAAGTCTCCTAAAGAAAAAATAGGTTCGGTATGTCAAAGAAAAAACTTTTCCAGCTCTTCGGAATGGAAAATTACGCTTTGATTTTTATTTGCCCGAAACCCAAACATTAATTGAAGTTGACGGCGAGTAGCATTTTAAGTTTACTGATTATTTTTATAACTCAAAAAAAGAATTTAATCACGCAAAGCAAAATGACTATTATAAAAATTCTTTCGCTTTATCTCACAATTACAAGCTATATCGTATACCTTTTTGGGAATTACCAAACATTTAGCATTACTCTGATATTTTTCAAACTAAATTCCGAGTAACAACTAAATGGTGGAATGATTAGATCTATCGCAAGTATCTATCGGAGGGACATCGTAAATGGATGTAACAGCAATTGCCAACTGGATTATTCTTATAAGTGCAGTTATAGTAGCGGGGAAGACTATATATACATTTTTCAAGAAACCAGTTGATTCAGTATCGTAGGCAATTAAAAACAATGAAGAGTAGCATATTAAAGAGGTGTTATAGGCCGAAATGCCTAATCTTCTTTCTAAGAATTGTGAGCCAATTATGGCTTCTTTAAATGAAATTAAAGAAATGACTTTAAGCTAGGAAGAAAGATTAGAGCAAATGTAGAAGTCCTTAGACTTGCTTAATGTATCACAACTTGATATGCTTCGTTATAACATGAATCGTTTATACTATAAGTATCGTCCCTATAAGAAGATTCTTGATGCTGATAAGCAAGCTTTTATAAAATTATATCACGACTACAAAGATATGCATGGTAATACCTGGATTGACTCATTATACAATGAAGTGGTAGATTGGCCTATTGTCGCATCACAGGACGAACTTAAAAGTTGACAAATGTTTAAAAATATGATATAATATATACATAAGGAGGAAATCTACTTATGTATATATTTTTTTATCTCTCAATTCTTATATTTATTATTGGACTTATCTTCTTTATTATAGGAGTCAAAAAACAACATAAAGATTTAGAAACTTTAAAATAGGAGAAGCAACACTATTTAGACGCCGAGGCCGGCGCGCTACTTAAGAAATGTGAAAATCTTTAGCAAGCATAGAAGCAATTAGAACTTTAGCGTGATGCCATAGTACGGGAATAGGCAATTGAAAGGTAGCATTTAGAAGAACTTCGTGAGCATAGTCGTGAGTTACTCTTATCTGAACGAGAACGTATTGATACAGAGATAAAAATGACGCGTCGTCAAAAAATGGAAGAACTACGAAAGGAATATGACGATTAGCGCGTTCTTTTAGAGCATAATTTTCTTTAGCGGCGTGATGATATTAATGAATAGCTTGAGGCTTGTTAGAGTGAATTAAAAGCATTTTAGGATATTTAGGCTTCTATTAATGAGGCGGCGCGTCGCAAACGTGAAATGGAAGAAAATGAAATTTTCTATTCTCTCGATATATCTGAAAATGATTAGGAAGATATAGCTATTTTATAGTCAATGGATACTCGACTTCATAATAGAGATGTAATGCCAAAATTAATATGGGAATTATTTATACGGCGCCCAACTTAGGAAATGATTAAAAGAGTTGTTGGTAATGGCAAGACTAGTGGTATATATAAAATTACTTATAAAAAAACTGGAGAAGCCTATATTGGAAAGACAACAGATTTTGCTACGCGATGGACCAATCATATAAAAACAGCCATCGGACTTGATGCGGCCGCGCGGGCCACAATTCATAATCGAATGGCAAAAGATGGTATTTGGAATTATACTTTTGAAATATTGGAACGGGTAAATAAAGAATCACTTGCCCAACGCGAAGCTTATTATATAGATTTATATGGAACGAAATCATAGCTTAATATGAAAGAAGGAAATAAAAATGGAACTTAGTAAACTTTAGGAACAAATAGTAAATGCAAAAGAAGATAAAATTATCGTGCTTGCCGCAGCTGCAGCTGGTAAAACAGCAGTACTTACAGAGCGGGCGCGCAAACTTCTACGTGATGGAGTAAATCCATCAGATATAGCTGTTATTACTTTTACAAATCTGGCGGCGCAAGAATTGCGTGACCGCCTAGCAGACGATTATAAAGATGGAATATATATAGGAACGATTCATGGTTTAGCCAACAAATTTCTTTTAACCCACGGAATTAATACGGGTAAACTTATTGAAGATGAAAAATTTGATGAATTTTTTATACTTTTATAGAAAAATCCATCTTGTGTAAAACATATACCTATTATTCTATTAGACGAAGCGCAGGACTCGTCTTGGGGAGAATTTAATTTTATCTTTAATATGATACAGCCAGATTAGTTTTTTGTCTGCGGTGATGTGCGACAAAGTATTTATGGTTTTCGTGGTGCATAGCCTTAGCTTTTAATGGAATTGGCAGAAGACTCTGGTGCAACACTTTACGATTTGAATGAAAATTATCGTAATGGCGCTAATATTTTATCATATGCAAAACGCATACTCGCGCGCGATGGCATGAAAGATTCATCTATAGCCATGCGTCAAGGTGGTACTGTATATGAAGGTCCATGCGATGTAGAAAATATCGTTAAATGGATAGAGAAGCATGGCACCTTTAAAGATTGGGCAATTCTTTGTTCAACCAATGATGAAATTAAATGGCTTATGGAAAAATTAGAGGACCATGATATTCCAACGATTACCTTTAAGCAAGGAAAAATGACAAAAAAATAGTTAGAAACCGCTATGAAAGACAATGTTGTAAAAGTCTTAACACGTCATTCAGCTAAAGGTCTAGAGTTTCCTTATGTAATTGTTTATAATCCAAGTTGGTGGGGAAAAGAAGCGAGGCGCGTAAATTACGTTGCCGCAACGCGGGCGCGCGATGTATTAATGTGGCTTGAACCACCAAAAAGAAAAAAGACAAATAATAAATATTTTGGCACAGACTAAGCTGTGCCAATTTTTATTTTTCTGGAAGTTTAAGTACGTCACCTGGATGGATAACGCTTGTAACTTTCATATTATTTAATTTAACAATTTCGCCGTATCGCAAACCATTGCCAAGCTATTCTTGTGCAATTTTCCAAAAACTATCGCCACCTTTTACTGTATATAGTCTTTCACCTGTTGACTATTCTGGTGTAGCGGGCGCTGAGGCCGTATTTTGGATTATGAGGTCGCGCGCAGAGACTGGACTCATAATACTATTGGTGCCTGATACGTTTTTATTTATTACTACTCTATCATTTGATACACTTAATACAATCCATACATCATCCAATACAAATTGAGGTACAGAAATAGATGTATTATAATACTTTGCGCCAGCCTTGACTTTAACCTTATCTCCAGCTTGAATAGTAGTGTGAGTTGTAGTAGAGTGAGATGAAGGCGAAGTTGGAGTAGTCTCAGTTGTAGTCTATGTTACAATACTCCATCTTGGACGACCAAACCCTGCAATAATTTTATTACCTTTATTATAAGTAATACGCATTACCTAATCGTTAGCATTACCTTCAATTGTAGTAAGAGAGGTCCAGTTCTTTCCTGAGCCAGTAACAGTTTCAACAATACCTGTGTGGTTTATATCTCCACTATAATAGAAGAAAATCTAATCTCCGACTTCGGGATAATCATAAAATGCGCCATTATTTTTGTAATAAGCTGCACTTGTTTTACATAATGCTGAGCCGCGGCCAACCGTTTGATACGTCATAGCCGCACCCTATTGCATTGTAAATGCATGAGTAAAACAATAATCAACGAAAACATCACACCAAGGTTGATTTTGAAGTTCCCATCCATAGAATTGGTTATCCCAACTATCTTTTGCATATTTAATATAATTATTATAACCTTCTTTATAGCCAATTTCGGCACGAGCGACAGCTAATAATTTTTTCTTTGCTTGGGATTTAGTCATACCAGTTGTGGTCGTTGTAGTTGTGGTTGATAAATTTTTATAATGTTTTTGAGCATATTCGTATCTAACTGTTAAATTTTTAACCAAAGGATTTTCCCATTGATTTAATAATACAGCAGTTAAATGATGTAAATCATTACTACTTTTTAGCTATGCCCATATACTACTAAAATCTTCTTTTAGCTCTTTAATCAAAAATGCGACTTGCATTTCTGTATCACCAATAGACTTATTATTGGATTGAGCATAATTTAATAATTTTTGCTTTCTCGTATAATATGTCCATTGAGCCAATCCGTAACCAGCGCTATCGTGAATAAAATTATTATAAGTTTTATTATCTACAGCTTTGGTATATGATGCATCACTCATTCCTAGCGCGGTATTATAAGAATCCTATAAGTTATTGGAAACAAAACCGCTTTCTGCTTCAACATTACCCAAAACAGCGCAAGCTCCTTCTTTGGTAGTGCCTGCTTTGAGCAACTATTCATATAAATATTTAATTGTCTCCTAAGATGTCATCTATTGAATATTCCTCCTCCGCTGCGCGTTGTAATTCCATTAATTCTTTTTGTGATTGTTCATATTTTTGCTGTAGCTCTTGTTCACGAGCGCGTGTCTTTGCAGTTTTTATCCATCCCATAAAACCGCATTCTCCAGTTACAGCTACAAAGAAGCAGGTACATAATGTATCTGGTATTCCACCAGTTATCATATATGTCCAATACATTAATCCAGTAAAAATAATTACTGTAATATATAAAAGAATCAGAATAAAATCCATCGTTTTCTTTGCCATTGTATATTCCTCCATATATATAAGTAGAGAAAATTAGACAAAAATATAAAAAGCAGGAGTTAATCCTGCTTTTAATTTATAAATATTTTATAAAATTCTTCAGCACTTTGAGCGAGGTCATCAAGTGTACTATTATTTTCAACTATAAAGTCATATTGATAATTTTCTATTTCATCATCTGCATGATTTCCATAAATTTTACCACCCGGCCGCCGTATAAGTAGAGTCACTACGGGATAATGTATACTTAAACCATCTACCAGTCGAGCAATTTCATGCGGTTCTCGACAATGAATAAAAACAAAACCTGTATCTTCAACTCCATATTGTTGTAATTGTTGATAAAAAGCGTTAGCCTTTTGAGTTACATCTTTAAAAGGAATATCGCCCCAATATGTAGCTATGTCTTTGAGATCAGATAAGTATTTTCTACTTAAATCATCTTTTTCTTTATTCCAACCAAGTTTTGTAGCAATTTCTTTGATGTAGTCTACAGTTGAAATATTAAGTACATGGTCCTGACCGGCGCACTATATAAAGTCTTCTACAAAAGTATCTTTGCCACTACCACCGCGACCATTTATAATGATAATAGTCATTTGCCGTAATACTCCTTATAAATTTTAACCATTTCTTCCTCAGTAATGTCATAGTTTTTTGCTACTTCTGTTAGAAGCATTTTTCGTTCTTCTGCATTACAATTATGCGCCTCGCTTGAAGCAAGATGCTCTGCGCAACTTAAAGGAAGCCTACGGAGAGGGCGCTCTTTCCATTTAAATTTAAGAAATTTAAAAAGTCCGCCATAAGGTTCAGCATATACATGCGTTTTTCTTACAAAAGTAGCCGCGATAAGAGCCAACCGTGTAAAGAGTAAATCATAGATGCTTTTTGAATCCAATTGCTGTAGGATAAAATAATCATATTGTCTTTCAGCAGTAACAATACGAATAAGTGTTTCATGGATAAATCTATCCCATTGTATATTACGTTTATTCATCCAATACCTCCAGGCCACATACCAGCCAAATCCAGAATATACAAAAACAAAAAACTATTGTCATCAAAATTTCATTTACTTTCGCTTTCATTTTATTTCTCCCTTTCTAATTTTCTACTTATAGTATACCACAAAATTTTAAAAAAGTCAAATCTCTTACCTTATTAAAGCCATTCCCATATGTACCCACCACTAGTTTTTGACTATCCATTGCATACGCGTCTAATACCTGAGGCGCTGATCCCTGTTTCTCTACTCGCTATACTTGCCGCAGGGAAAGTTTGTATTAATTCATGTTTTAAATTAAATTGGCCAACCTTTTTACCAGCGTTACTATTTCCCATGGGATTATATAATCCTGCCGCGATAACATTTTGAATATTCATACCACCAACTTTTGCTTTATCTTTTATAATAGTTTTATCTAAATTTTTCCATTTATCATAATTTTCTTTCATTAATTCATTTGTAGGGCGTTTTTGTCCTCCTTTGGTAGAATTATATCCATTATAATAGCTATCAAAGTAATTAATCCAATACATTTCTCGTTCATCAGCACCCTCTAATGTGGTTTCTTCTAGTAGTTCAATATTAAACTTATCTATGCCATAATAAATTAACATTCTATGAAAATACGAAAAGTCTTGTTTTTCACCACGGATAGACTATTTAGCTTCTCGTATATGTTCTTTCAAACGATAATCAATTGTTTTGTTAGTTTGTCCAATATAACTTTCCTATGTTTCTGTATTATAAATTCTATATATAAGCATTTTATTAACCTCCTTGATTCTATATATAAGTAATATTTTATATAAATAAATATAATTTTTTGATAGAATTAAATATACCATTTTATATATTTAAATGTACACGCGAGTATATCATAATTTTTTAAAATTTTCAAGTTTTAAAGAAAGAAAAAAAATTTGAAATTTTTTAAAAAAAGTGGTATAATAAAGGTAGAATAAGAAAGGAGTATTATAAAATGGATAACTATACAGAAAATATTACATTTTCCTATGAAGTAAACGGTGATGCTAAGACTGAGCATGAAATGTATTTGTCATACAGTTTTCCAGGTGGGATGAGCATAGCTGCTTTTCATCGAGCCTGCAAACGCTTTGGATACGCTTTGGGTTTTGCACAGAAAAATATTGAGGAATATTTTGGTGAAGATTCATATGATGATTGGGAGTGAGAAAAATGAATTTCCTTGTGCGTGGAGATACGCACGGGCGCTTTACATGGATAGACCAGCTCGATAATTATATTCCTCAAGAAACATCTATTATAATCCTTGGTGACGCCGGTTTTAATTTTTATCTCAATAAGAGTGATAATAAATTAAAGCACTGGGTAAATCAGCGTGGGTATACATTATATTGCCTACGTGGTAATCACGAAGCGCGGCCGAGTGATGTACCTGGAATGGTTATGTGGCATGATAATACTATTAAAGGTAATGTATACATTCAATTGGAGTACCCCAATATTCGCTATTTACTTGATTGCGGATTTTATCAGTTTGGTCCGTATAAATGTCTGTGTATTGGAGGAGCCTATAGTGTTGATAAGTATTATCGACTCGCGCGCTTTGGATATACAGATGAAACAAATATTTCTAAACAAAGTGGGTGGTTTAATAATGAACAGCTTACTTTGATTGAAATGGCTAAATATGGTTCTTTTATTGCTAACCAAAAAGTAGACTTTGTATTTACTCATACATGTCCATTAAGCTTTCAACCTACTGATCTGTTTCTTAATTTTGTAGATCAATCTAAAGTAGATAGCTCTATGGAAAAATGGATGGAGTCTATTAAAGATTCTTTTAAGTGGAATATTTGGTGCTTTGGTCATTATCATGCTGACCGTATAGAGCGGCCGCACGTAGAGCAATACTTTAATGATATAGAAGAATTGGATGTTATTTATGAACGTTGGAAAAAATATGACGAAACTGGTGAGTTAGATTGGTGGCTAAATAAAAGTCCTAATTTTTATATGGAGTAATAAATATGGAAGGAATCACTATTTTAGCACAAAAAACAATAGATGTAGTCATAGATCATACATGGGGATTTACTGGTATTAGTATTTTGGGAATTATTTTAATAGCTATGGGAATATTATGTAGTACTGTGATGATATGTGATAAAGACATTGATGGTTTTGGATTAATAATGTGCATTATAGCAATTGGTCTAGGTATATTAACATTTAGACTAAAGTCAGTTAATGAAAAAGTCACTGAATATAAGGTTTTAATTAGTGACAGTATAACGTTTAATGAATTTTATGAAAAGTACATTATTGAAGATAAAGAAGGAGAAATTTATACTATTCGAGAAAAGACCACAGTGGAAAAAGGTGAGTGAAATGTAATGAATGAATATTTAGTAACAACTTTATTTTTAGATAATACAAAGAGTGTACCAAAATCAGTAGCGAAAACATATGATTATATCATAAGTGATTCACTCTTTAGTCAAATCGAAGTTGGTCCATCCGCTGGAAGTGATGGGACGGCAGTATATTTAACCAGTTATAATATACAAAATACTGATGGTTATGATTATCGTGGCTCTAAAGTCGTTTTCTTAATGGTTAAGCCATACAAACCAGAAAAAGGTGATAATTTAATAGCCCTTAAACGTATTTTAAAAATTACAAATAAAGAAGAAATTGTTTGTTTAACATCACATTTTAATAAACAACTATTACCAATTATAAATGAGAAAAGTAGGAACGGTTGGTATTTATCAAAAACTAATTTATTATCGGGGGCTTTATTTAATGCGGTAGGTGATAAGATGATAACAAATGGTATAACAGCAGATAAACTCAGCAGTTCCAATTGTTGTTGTACTTCTAGTACAAGTAATACTATTTCTGGTTCTTGGATTAATACAGGTACTAGTACAGGAGACGTATTAAAATATAATAGTAATAGTAATTGGATAACCACAACTCCATATACTACAACTGATTGGACAGTTACTCTTGGTAACTATCCAACACAATCAGAAGTAGATGAAATTAAAAAACGTCTTGATAAATTGGAAAATAATAAAAAGGAGAATAAAAAAATGTTTGATAGTCTTACAAAAAATTTAAAGTGTGGCCGCGCGCAGGATGTTCGTCTTTCCATCTATGGTCCTGCATTTAAGGGAGAAGATGGAAGTTGGTATTCTGTAGATACTGATGGTGAACTAACCGATGTATCTGACCTCTTGTTCGATATGGATAGCTATTGCTATATGATGCCCGTAGCTAAGAATACTATCAAGGAAGGAGATTTTATTCTCCATAATGGGCATTGGATTAAAGTTATTGAGTATGATAACGGATGTGTAATGAACGCAGTAGATATTTTTAATAAGCAATTCGTTGTACCTACCGTAACAAAGTCTCCATTTGGCTTTGAGTTCTATACTAAGCTCGTGCAGATGCTTGATTTTTCTAAGATGCCAATTAGTGCAGAGAACCCATTCGGCATGATGCCAATGATGCTTATGATGAACAATAAAAATGATAAGGATATGCTTCCTATGCTTATGATGATGGGCATGCAGAATGGAAATTTTGGATTTGATATGTCTAACCCAATGATGATGTGTCTTTTGATGAAAGATAAGGGAGATAATAATGATTGGCTGCTTCCTTTTCTTCTTATGAGTCAAACCAAAATAAATCAGGAGAGTAAATAATGAAAGCATATCTTGCAGGTTCTATCTTCTATTACGGGGATGAACTAAGAAATACTGTTTGGGCCGCAAAATTGCGCGAAGCTTTTCCAGAGATGGATTTGTACAGCCCGATTGAGAACACTGACATTAATGGGCGCGAAGGTAAGAAGAAGTTTGGTAGCCCAGCAGACATCGCGCGAGCTGATAATGAAAGGCTTGATAAGTCTGATATTTTGATTGCGTGCATTGATGGCGATGTACTTCCCAGCGGCACGTGTGCAGAAATTGGGAAGTTCCACGAAAAAATTGCCAACGGCGATAATAAACTTTTAGTTGGTATTTGTACCGATAACCGCCAGTGCTGTCTTACTTGGAGTGAAGCAAAAGATGTGGGCGGCCGCGATATTGGTGCCCAGCAGTATAGTTATCAGAATATCTATGTAACTGGTCTTATTAAAGAGGTTGGGTATTTGGTAACTGATATTGACCAAGCAATCGAAAAAATTTTTAGATGGATAAATGGTGAGTAAATGATTTATAAAGTAGATGATAGAGTTCCTTTTGGTAAACTCTTACTATTTGGATTACAAATAATGCTTAGTTGCTTTACAGCAACAGCATTAATTGCGTAGATATGTGGCGTGCCGCTATCTGGCGCATTTTTGGGAGCTGGATTTGCAACTGTTTTATATGCAGCACTAACCCATTTTCGTTCTCCTATGTTTATATCTAACAGTGGCGCTTTTGTTGCACCGGTTCTCGCGGCCTTGGCGGCCGGAGGATATACTGCAGTTGCAGTTGGCGGTGTAACAGCCTGTTTGGTATATTGTATCTTTGGTGTCATTTTTAGTCGTATTGGCGTTGATAAACTATATAAGTTTATGCCAAGGGTTTTGATAGGTAGTATTACTGTTGTAATTGGTATAAATCTTATGGGATTTATTACTGGTTATATTGGTGATACAGGGAATCTTGGAGTAATGATTGCTTTCGTTACTGTTGCAGCGATTGCACTTTCCAGCCATTACCTTAAAGGTACACTTTCATTGTTCCCATTCTTAATAGGAACTCTTGTGGGTTATATTGTATCCATTCCATTTGGTCTTGTAGATTTTTCAAAATTTCAAGGTATTGGACTTTTTAGTATGCCCGACTTAGCCTGCGCGCATTGGACTGCGGTTAGCTTTAAGAGTTTAATTCCTGTTATTGTACTTTATATTGCTTTTACAATTAGTGCAATTTGTGAATGTTTAAGTGACCATGCAGTACTTGGAAATATTATTGGTGAAGATTTATATAAAAATCCTGGTCTTTCGAGTATCTTTATTGGTGAAGGAATAGCAAACTTGTCTACTGCATTTTTCGGCGGCCTGGGCGCATGTAGCTACGGAGAAGGCGTGGGCGCTGTTGGATTTAGTAAATGTGCATCTGTCAGTGCTACATTAATGGCTGCTTTGATGATGATGGCACTTGCGTTTCTTGAGCCAGTGCAAGCCTTTATAAGTTCGATTCCATCCTGTGTTATTGGTGGCGGCACAGCTTGTCTACTTTATGGCTTTATTAGTGCAAGTGGTATTAAAACATTAAAAAATGTTGATTTGGATAATCAAAAGAATTTGATTATTTGTTCTGTAGTATTGGCGCTTGGTATTAGCGGTATTGTAATTGGTAATGACGTATTTAGTTTAAGTGGTACAGCTTTAGCATTAGTAGCTGGTATTATATTGAATCTTGTTTTGAAGGAGAAAGAAAATGCTTAAGTTAAAGGTAACAGAAGAATGGCGTTGCGAAGACAAGAATGAGGCCGAAGCTTTTATTAAGGCAGCGCGCGAAGATAATGGATATACTGTTGTAAAAGCAGGTTATACCCATAAGGAGAAAAAGGCGAAGGGTGAAGTTATAGACGAATGTGAGGTTGTTTCTATTACGAAACTATATGCAACAGTATGGAACCTGTAAATGCTCATACACGCATTTAGCCACCTATACATTTTTTATAGAACCCTGAAGATTGTAAATATTATAAAAATGCGGATTGTCTTGGCGCGCGAGTCATTTCTAAATGCGCGCCAGATGACTGTAAGGATTTTTTAAATGCGAATTTGCCGCAAGTGATTACGCTTTGCGGCTCGACGCGTTTTAAAGATTATTTCTTTGAAGCGGCGCGCGACCTAACTCTCCAAGGATGGATTGTTTTAATGCCTGGTGTTTTTGGGCATTCTGGCGATGAAATTACTGACGAGCAAAAACAAAAATTAGACGAACTTCATCTTGAAAAAATTAGATTATCTAATGCAGTTTTCGTACTTAATATAGGAGGATATATCGGAGAATCTACGTAGCGGGAAATTGATTTTGCGTAGGCACGAGATATACCAATCTACAAATATGAATGAAGATTATTTGGAGTTTAGTTTATTAGATGTGGATGATGACAGTTTCTTAAAAGCAGAGGAAGAAATCATTTGTCGGCATTGTAAATTAATTTCATATATCGAATTTCAAGCGCAAGAAGACGCAGAAGTCATAGATTTTTCTAATTACAATTTTTAGACAAATGAAGGATACGTCTTATGGAGTTGCTATTATAAAGAAAAAGGCATTAATGAGCTAACTATTAATAGCGACTGTATGGTAAGTCAAGCAATTTTAGAAGATGGTACTAGTGAGTTTTACTGGTGGCCAGCTGGAACAATTACATTTTTAGGAGAGTCAGAATGAATTACGTTTAGTTAATTGCATTATTATGCGCAGTCTTAGCGATTGCAGTTCCTTTTGGAGTAAAATTTTACAAAACAAGTCAATAGTTAATAAGAGAAAAGAATTGGCCTCGTTTGGTTACAGCTGTAAGTCATTATATGGAGCAAGCGGAAAGTTTGTTTGAACATGGAGCAGATAAAAAGGCTTGGGTTTTAACAATGATTCAGACAACCGCCGAAGAAATCGAATATGATTTAACAGAGGAAGATATGCGCAACTTGAGTGATTTAATTGATACTCTATGTGAAATGTCTAAGGTTGTAAATGTAGAAGAAAAAGAGGAAGAGGAAGAAGCAGAGGCCGTTGAATAAAATTCAACGGTCTTTTTTTGACTTTTTTAAAAATTTATGGTATAATTATATTAGAAAATGAGATAAGGAGGTAATCATATGAATCGTTTGATTGTCGTTGCTATTGGAAACAAAGCTGAAAACAAGATTAGCTTTAAGGTTGCAAATGATTCGAAGGCGGCGCTTCGTATGGTTACACAGGCGCATGAGGATGGACTTGTAACTGCAGTAGGAGCAATTACCTATAAATATTCTCGTGAAAAAGCATATGCTCAACTGCGCGCAAGTCTTCGTAAAAAGATTTTGGAGAAAGTCGGAGTTAAAATTTGATTTTTTCTAAAATTCGTGGTATAATTATTATAGAAAGTTGAGGGAAGTAAAAGAGCAAAAGCACCTCAATCTTTAGGGCGGTGGGTAAATTGGCCCTCGCAGTTAGTGGGACAAAGTAAACAAAACCCACTCGAATGTGCGCGAAATGCTAAGTATCGCGGCAGGGATTATATATGATGGGTGTAGCGAAAAATAGTCGAAAAGTACCTACACCAAAGGCGATTGTTCCGTCCTTTAAATCTTTTGTACGGGGCGCGATTACAGCAGGCTTAGCACTGGAGAATTACTGAAAACGTACAAAAGTAAATACAATTTCGCCAGGGTGGTTAATGGCAACGAGGCGTGGTCCAAGTAGCGAAAGCGGAGCTTGGTAAGTAGCGAAATGTATTTAAAAAGAAGTTGGGAGGTCTACCTTTCTACCTCCCCTAACTTCTACGAGGTAACCCTCCCAATGGCCGTAGTGCAAGGCGGCAGAATCGGTGAGACAGGCCTATGGCAGTAACGTCAAGACCGTGAAGTGGTGAGCACATCGTATAGTGAGACGAGAGGTAACGTGAACCACCGTACAATCGCGCGCCGTAAGTTGGCGGTCCGGTAGACTAAGCCGGGTAACAACAAAGCCCCTAAGGGAGTCATGACCTTTTGGAATAATGGATAAGGAAAGGGTCCATGCAAAGATGCGATTCTATACAATAGTGGAGCAGAAACTATAAATGTCATCTGCCGGGTAAGGCCACAGTACCATAAGTTAAGGTTGAGTGGCGGCCATCTATCGGGTCTAAAAGATAGAAAACTTATCGAAATAACCGAAACAGTAGAGAAGAGAAGAGGATAATAGGTCGCTAGCTCTTACTTGGAGTGGCTAACCAAGAGACTGCGGGACTCTGCGCCGCCGCACGCTGGAGTAAGAAGTAGATATGGGGAGAAATCCCGTCATGTGACGGGCGCATGACATAAATAAAGAAAAGCCCGTTTTATATGGGGGATTGGTGTTAGTGGCAAGCATTTCTGACTTCCAATCAGACGGGGCCGGTTCGAATCCGGTATCTCCCTCCATAGACCCATACAGCAAAACTGTAGAAATGCAATAAAAATATATTGGATATTTATGATTACATTTATAAGGGTCTAGTTTATATGGGGCAGTATCCCAATCGGAAGAGGAAGCGGACTTTCGTTTTAAACGATGAGAGCGCGCGGATGTGAAAACGTCGCGTGGATGCTGGCTAATTCGGCGAAAGACTCTACGAGTTAACGCCGAGCTAAAATTTGGAAAACACTTCAAAAAAATATAGTTGTGTCTTCCATTTTCTACTTTATAGTAGAACGGAGGATAAGAAATGAGAACTGATATTTTAGAGAAGCGTGAGCAAATTCTTACATGGATTAGTGAGAATAGGTCAAAAGCATACATGGCCCGAGAGTTAAAGTGTAAACAAGAGACATTATCTAAATATTTAGATAAGATGGGGATTGTTTATGCTGGTAATCAAAGCGGCTTAGGTACTACAAAAGCAAGTCGTCATAAACTAAATTTGATTGAATACTTGGCAACAAGTCAAGATATTCAGTCTAATAAAGTAAGAATACGTTTGCTAGAGGAAGGATACAAAGAACATAAGTGTGAGTGTTGTGGTTTAACAACCTGGTTAGATAAGCCAATTCCTTTGGAATTACATCACATTGATGGCAACCGACACAATAATACTATTGAAAATTTCATGCTTTTGTGTCCAAATTGTCATGCTTTTACTGACTCATATCGTGGTAAGAATAGCGCCAAATAAATGTGTAGAGACTATATACCAGCCTCCTAAGGATGGCGCGCCGTCTATGGAGAAGACATAGTCCAGACTACAACGCAGTAATGCGGCTATGGTGACATAGAGTAGTAAGAAAATCCGTACAGTATGGGTTCGAATCCCATTTGCCCTACCAGTTTTATCTTGAGGTATTGTCTATGTCTGTATCTCTTTTTGTAACCCTTTTTGTGGGCGGTGGGTTTGTAAATATTCTTCTAACCCAAGCAATCAAATAGTTTTATTACAATAGAAATGAAGCGGCAAGTCCTAATGTAATTGCACTTATAAATGCAATTATTGTTGGCGGTGGTGGAACCGCCTTTGCTTATTCTTTATTAGGAATTGAATGGTCGCTAAATAATATTTTATGTCTTATTGCGATGATGCTATTTGTTTGGATGGGAAGTATGATTGGATATTCCAAAATTTTAGAGACTTATCGCCAATTTCGTACTTGGTAGATGCAGGTAAATTAGGGAAAAGATATAGTTGATGCAACGCAAGAACTCGTAGATAAAGTAAATAATAAAGAAAATGAATGAAATGCGGCTTGGGTAACGATGCCTAACCCTGTAAGTGGTGGATACTGGAACCATAACCGTTTTTATGTGGGTGTAGTACAATGGCAAGTGCGCGGCCCTGCCATGGCCGATATGAGGGTTCGATTCCCTTCACTCACTCCATATGGTCGAGTAGCTCAGAGGGTAGAGCGCAGGTCCGAAGAACCTGGCGTCGGGATTTCGATACTCCCCTCGACCACCAGGTAGAATTGTCTACCAAAAAATAAAAGGAGAAAACAAAATATGAGAAAATTTCTTGCAGTATTAATGGCTTTTATCTTGTGCTTTTTAACTGCTTGCGGCGCAGCGTAGACGTCTACTCCTACTCCTACGTAGGGCACTCTTAAAGTTGGGTTTATTTATCTACATGATGAAAATTCTACTTACGACGCAAACTTTTTAAATGCAGCAAAGGAAGCTTGTGCGGAAGCTGGAGTAGAGTGTATAAATAAAACCAATATTCCAGAAAGTGGTGAATGTTACGATGCGGCCTGTGAGCTAATCGACCAAGGATGTAGTTTAATTTTTGCTGATTCTTTTGGTCATGAGCCATTTATATTGTAGGCAGCAAAAGAATTTCCAAACGTAGAGTTCTGTCATGCAACTGGTACTTTAGCGCATACAGCAAATTTACCGAATTTTCATAATGCTTTTGCGGCAATCTATCAGGGAAGATTTTTGGCTGGCGTTGCTGCTGGTCTAAAGTTGAATCAAATGATAGACAATGGCGAATTTGATGCAGAAGATGCATTGGTTGGTTATATTGGTGCTTATCCTTATGCCGAAGTAATTTCTGGTTATACTTCTTTCTATCTTGGTATTCGTTATGTTTGTCCTTCTGCAACAATGAAGGTAACATATACTAACTCTTGGTATGACGAATCTCTTGAAAAAGAAGCAGCTGTTGCTTTAATTAATGCCGGATGCAAGCTGATTAGTCAGCACGCAGATAGCATGGGCGCGCCAAGTGCTTGTGAAAATGCAGGTATACCGAATGTTTCTTACAATGGTAGTACGATAAGTGCATGTCCAAATACTTTTATTATTTCTTCACGTATTAATTGGGTTACATACTTCTTACATATTATTGATTGTGTAAAGAATCATACTCCAATTGAAACAGATTGGGTTGGAACAATTAGTAATGAATCTGTTATGTTGACAGAAATTAATGAAAGAGTAGCTGCTCCAGATACAGCAAAAGTGCTAGCAGACACAATGAACTTTATTCTAAGTGGTGAGTTACGAGTATTTGATACTTCTACTTGGACAGTAAATGGAGAACAATTAGAGGAATATCTAGCAGATGTTGATACTGACGAAGCCTATACCCCTGATACAAATGTAATTGCTGATGGATATTTCCATGAATCAGAGTATCGTTCTGCTCCATATTTTGATTTGTGTATTGACGGTATTAGTTTTCTAAATGGTTAATATATTGGCCGCGATTTCGCGTCGCGGCCGCTCCTTAAAATTTGAAATTTTCTAAAATTTATGATATAATAATTATAGAAAGTGAGAAAGGGGAATAAAAAAATGAGTCCGTTTGATGATTTTGATGTGCAGCGTCAGTCTGATGAGGATGCCTGGGAGCGTGAGTTCCTTGAGTGGTTTAGTATGCAAATCTCTCCGTATAAGGTCTATGAGGTTGACTGTGATGATGATACCAATGGAGACCTTATTTATGAGTGGACTGGCCATCCCGATTTTTCTCTTTCATAATTGGTGCCATCGTCTAGCGGCCAAGGATAGCAGACCCTCAATCTGCTGACACCAGTTCAAATCTGGTTGGCATCACCAGCCGTACCTTTAGTCTTTTGGGTTCGATAACGAGGAGAAAAGATAGTGAGATTTGAGAGTATTCACTAATCAATAACTCTCCGGCGCGAGTTAGAGTGTCGTTAGGTCTGATAGACTAAAATATCAACCGTGGCTTGGTGCTGCCGCGTCAAAAAAGTAATCCGGTGGATTGGGAGCCAGCCTCAAAAACAAAGTGACCCGCTGAAAGAAAACTGCGTAAAAAACTAAAAAATAATGCCAATTCTCTTGGCTGCAAACAAGAGTGAGGACGTTGCAGAGTCCAAAACGTAGATCGGTTGCGTCAATAGCCGACGGACATCTCGCCCGTTGAGGAGAGAAGAGTGGGTAAAAGAGCTAAATCCCACCGCCAGAACATAAGGGTATATGGAATGGTTGGATGCTCGGGGCACCGTGGCCTTTTGCCAACACGGATGATACCTTGGAGACGTGGGTTCGAACCCCACTCTGGCGGCTTCGGCACGCTGGGTAGTTTAGAAGGTCAAAACACCAGGGACATTAATGGTCGCGTAGAGAACCTCCTCGTGGTGCGACTGGACGGACAGTAGTATGCGATTACTGAGCCGAGAACAAACTCTCAGATAGTTTCAATCTAATATCGCATAGGATTGAAGCGTTACTTACAGGACGCCACCCTGTTTGGGCTAAGGCTCAAATACATACAGTACCTCGGAAGCGCAAAAATTTCGGCTATAAAAGACAAAGAGAGGGAGCCGCAGAAAAGTAACAGCTATCGAACCGCATCGCTGGGACATGGGTGTAGGCGGTATATAAATTCCCACAGGCACCCCAGGGAGGCTGTCCCTCGTTAAAACAGCCGGTTATATGGTCCAGTGGACGAATGGTAGAGTCGTCGGCCCTTCAAGCCGGAGTTTGTGGGTTCAAGCCCCATCTGGATCACCAGCAAGTTCTCGATGTATAAGACTAAAAATCGTATAAAAAGTTTAGCTAATCTTTGAGCTTCGGCTCTAAATGGGCGAGTACCCCAATTGGGAGAGGGAATAGGCTCAAACCCTATGAAGTGTGGGTTCGAATCCCACCTGGCCTACCAACGTTTTTATGAATTGGACGTTAATCAATTCATCGTGTGAGAGGATGGATTTTCAGATTAAACTACCACTGGCGACGCCTCCAACGTCGATATGTGGCACAGTCATTTGAAAACACGTTAAACGAAAACGAAAGTAAATCTGAACTAGATCGTGGAGTGATGCGTATGAAAATTACAAAAATCTCCGAAGGCGAGGAAACGCCGATTGGCTAGTAGAAGACCTGGGCATGTCTTTAAACTGCCTACTGTATGGGCTTATAGTTTAACTGGGAAAATAGTGGTCTTGCACACCGCAGTTGCCGATTCAAGTTCGGCTAGGTCCACCATTTATATTGCGGGTGGGAGGTTAGTATCTTAGCTAGTCTCATAAGCTAGTTTAACACGCTGCAATTGCGCTGACCCGCAACCAAAATTTAATTTTGCAACCAAAATTTTAAATTTATTATCACTTATTACTACTTAATAGTAGAAGGTGATAGAATGACTGGTTTTATTTATAAGATTACCAATACATTAAATCAAAAAGTATACATAGGGAAGACTACTACATCTTTAAAAGAAAGATGGGAAGAGCATCAATTAGATGCATATAGAGAATCTATGAGTAATCGTCCTTTGTATAAAGCAATTAAAAAATATGGTATTTCAAATTTTTCTATTGAATTAATAGAAGAATGTGATATTTCAATTCTATCCAACAGAGAAATATACTGGATAGAAACATATCATTCTTTTTCCAATGGTTATAATGCTACTTTAGGTGGCGATGGAAAAATTTTGTATGATTATGATTTAATTGCTGATTTATTAAAACAAGGATTGTCTACTAAAGATATTTGTAATATTGTTGGTTGTTGTGATGAAACTGTTTTTAATGTTGCAAAACGGAATAATTTATCACTAAATTTTACTAATAATTTTTGCTTAAAAAAACAAAAAGTTTGCCAATATACGAAAACTGGAGAATATGTTCAATCTTTTGATTCGTATATTGATGCAGCACGTTGGCTAGAAGAGCAAGGAATTGTTAAAGAATCAGCAGGTAGTGCTAGAAGTCACATAGGAGAAGTTTGTCGTGGTAAACGTAAAACTGCCTATGGTTATATATGGAAAAATGCCTCGATAGTTTAATGGTGAAAACACCGCTTTCATAAGGCGCGAGAGTAACAGTTCAAGTCTGTTTCGAGGTACCAGCGGCAAAGAATAGAACGCCGCAAACGTAAAAGGGAGGAATTTTACAAATGAAGTATTTTAGTGAAAAAACGAACAAAACTTACGACACCGAAGAAGATTGCCGCTTTGCAGAAGCCGAATATGACAAAGCAATCGCTGAGGAGAAAATTAAAAAGGAAAGACTTAGTACAGAACGTAAGGCGCGCGCGAGCGAGGTCGAAGAAGCATACAAAGCAGTTCTCGAAGCGTCAAAACTCTACAGAGAAAAGCTCAATGCTTTTGTAAAAGACTATGGCTCTTTTCATATGACTTTGCGGACTGGAGACGGAAATCCTTTTGATTTGTTTGACAGATTTTTTGATCGCTTTTGGTAACTAAAAAAGTAGAAGCATTAATTAAAGCCTTTACTTAAAATTAGACCCGTACAGCAAGAATTTTTATAGGTCTTACCTATTCTTGTTATAATGAAGAAGTATGAAGTCCTGGCGATTGAGCTAAGACTCTTGCGGTGGGCGCAATCACACGTAAAAAATGGCCAGAAACAAACTGTAAATAAGGGTCTAGAACTTAAAATTTGAAAAATTCCAAATTTTATGTTACAATTATTATAGAAAGTGAGAGAGGTACGAAGTACGAAAGCCTCTTGGCAACAATAGTGAAGTATTTACCTCACTTCTGAACTCCGGTCTATCAAACGTAGTGGACACACGGTGCATATCTACGGGGTACACGTTAAAGCGGAGTTTTGGGTAGAATATCATAGGGAATACACCTCATAAAGTCAGTAGCGTCGGAGCTGACTATAACTACAAGCCGGCGCGCCTTATACGGGTGAGTAGCTCAGAGGCAGAGCGCGTGCCTGTTAAGCACGATGTCAGGATATCGTAATTCCTCTTACCCGCCAATTATAATAATAGGAGTCATTTAATTATGGCATACATTTATAAAATTATAAATGATGTAAATTAGAAAGTTTACATTGGAAAAACAGAATTTTCTCTTGAAAAACGTTTTCAAGAACATTGTAATGATGCTTTTAAAGAGTCTCAAGAAAAACGCCCTCTTTATGCGGCTATGCGAAAATATGGAATTAATAATTTTCATATTGAATTAATTGAGGAAACTTTTATGCCCGAAGAACGTGAAAAATATTGGATACAGTATTATGGTTCTTTTAAAAATGGATATAATGCGACTCTTGGCGGCGATGGGAAAAAGTATATTGATTATGATTTAGTAATTGCCACCTATAAACAAAATAATAATGCAGCAAAAACCGCACGGATTTTAAATATTTCATCTGATTCAGTACGGAATATTGTTAAACAATATGGATTAAATCCATCTAATGGCGGTAAAAATTATAAACCAGTAGCATAGTTAGATAAAAATACTGGAGAAATTATCGCAGTTTTTGCTTCAGCCACGGAAGCCGAAAAGACTTTACATATTACAAAACATATTAATGCAGTATGTAAAGGAAATAGGAAAACTGCTGGTGGATATGGTTGGAAGTATATTTAATTTGTTTCCGGAGTTGTGTAATGGTGAGCACTACGGTCTCTAAAACCGTAGGACAGAGTTCGAATCTCTGCTCCGGTGCCAACTCAACAATAGGGCGCGATAATCGCGCCCGACCATAAAAAATTTTGAAAGGAAGTAATACAATGCTCAATAAGTTTGCTAAAATCTATAACATTAGTCCGAAGTCCGATTCCAAACGTCAACAGTGGCTTCGAGATAATGCGCGCACATATGACAGAGTAGTCTGTGCAGAATGCGGTGAAGGGCATACAACTCTATATAAAGTTGGCGAGCAGTATTACTGCCGTGAACATCGAAATAGAGTAGTGTCATAAAGACACTTATATCTTGCGGTAGCTTAATTGGTAAAAGCATCCGACTTATAATCGGAAGAGTTCTGGTTCGAGTCCAGGGCGCAGGACCACTTAGGAGGGAGTAGAAATACGACATAACCTCCGAAGAGTATGCCGTTCAGTATTAAGGAGACTGCGTTCCGGCCATAATAGAATCAAACTCCGAAAATAGTGGATCTGCGGACGGAGTTTTAGTAATTAAATCCCGTCCGGCTTTTTATTTGGGGAGATAGTACAATTGGTAAGTACTTACGACTGATAATCGTAGGATATGGGTTCAATTCCCGTTCTCCCTACCAGTGTTCGATCTACCGCGGTCAGCCCGTTAGACCTTAAATGGCGGGACATCTATGGGCGTGTGGCGCAATGGTAGCGCAAGAAACTTTTAATTTCGAGGTTGTCGGTTCAAGTCCGGTCACGCCCACCATATGTGTCGCTGGTGTAATGGAAAACATGGCGGTCCTCTAAACCGTAAGATATAGGTTCGAGTCCTATGCGGCGCGCCATATGCGCCTATCGTATAAGGAAAAGTACAAGTCTCTCCTAAAGACTAAATATAGGTTTGAGTCCTATTAGGCGTACCAAATATTTTAAAAGGGGTGATATTATGCTATAAATTCTATGTATAGGAGGATAGTATAATGTCCAGAAGTTACAAACACACCCCAGTATACAGTGATTATAGTCGTAAAACCACACGATACATGAAGCGGCTTGCTAGTCATAAAATCCGTCGTAGTGTTAATATCCCCAATGGAAAAGCTTATCGTAAATTTTACCCTTCTTGGGATATTCATGATTACATTACCTACTGGCCGCAGTCTGATGCGATTGAGCGTTATAATCAATATTATGGCCTTTATGGGAATCAAACCTTAGAAGAATATCTTAATAAAGTTTGGAAAAAGTATTATTTCAGAAAATAAAAATTTGATAAATCTTAAAATTTATGATATAATAATATTAGAAAGTGAGGGAAGAACCAATGGGCAGAGATAGACAAGAATTTAAAAAGAGTCCAGAGGAATTAACCGAGTACCTCATGTTTCGGCGCCGCGGCTCAGTAGTCCCTTCCAAAAAGGGCCGTGGCAGCCCATATAAAAGAAACTCAAAACATAAGAAAAGAGAGGAAGAACGTAATGCCTTTTGTTGATTGCTTTGCCTATTGCGGCATTGGCATGAACAAGTGCAAAAATAAGTATTGTTCGGCTAATCCGAACTATACAGCGCCGAAGCCTCGTGTGAAGCCGAAAGGTGGACCCGGCGCGCCATGTCATACGACTCGTTCTAAAATCCGTAAGGACGATGGGCGCGGTTATACGTATTGGCAATTCGAGGATTAAGCACCGAAAGGTGCATATGGGTTCGTAGTTTAATGGTAAAACACACGCCTCTTAAGCGTCGAGACTGCACGTTCAAGTCGTGTCGGGCCCACCACTTATAAATATTGGGTTCCAGTAGAGCCTGAGGCGCGAATGTGAACGTCAGATGACTGACTTCACTGAGTAGAGTAGTAAGGGTATCCTGTAGGTTAAAGCGAGCTGGAAGTCGCGAGTCTCCGCCCAATATTTCTATATACCCTATATTCCATATACCATGTTGTATAGTGGAACCAAAATAAAGGTAATATCTTTATCTTCTTTATATCGCTCCGTAGTTCAATTTGGCTAGAACGCCCGGCTGTCTCCCGGAAGGTTGCGGGTTCAAGTCCCGTCGGAGTGCCCAACGTATAATATTATACAATCTTTGCGCGAGTATGAGTTGCAAACGGTCTCGCTAATAAAATCGTTAGATATATCCAGGAGTACGCCAATAGGATTTAGACGGCCGCATTTGGGATGCGGAGGCTGCGAGTTCGAGTCTCGCCTCTTGGACCAGCGAGGCTGTGGATAACCGGGCGGTTCGGCTGCTAAAGTCCACTCACCCTATAGAATGGGCAAGATAATAGTTCTATTAGCTATAAATACTGCGGCGGCTCAGTTTGAATAGAGCGGTCTATATGGCTACTCTATGTTTATAACCGCCATTTATATGGGCGATTGGTGTAATGGCAACACATCTGACTCTGACTCAGAAGTTTGAGGTTCAAGTCCTTAATCGTCTGCCAATTCTAATTATAGGAAGTATCATATGAAGAAAACACTATAGACTTCTATTATAGCAATAATTTTAGCTTTTATTTTACCTATAAAAGCTTATGCTTACTGCGGCCCTGCGTTTGTGGCAACAGAGTAGCTTAATGTCTATGACGGCGGTGGATAGAACTGTAATATCATTGATTGTTTGCCCCGTTGGACGAATGTGACTATTGATGCAGATGCTGGCTATGGTTGGTATAAGATTAGTTATAATGGTAAAACAGGATATGTAGCTGGATATTATTTATTATTTGGAAAAGCAGAGGATGTAAAACCAGTAGAGGAAAAACCGCAATAGACAGCTCCGACTCCAACGCCTACTCCAACCCCAGTTCCTACAGATGCAAAAATTATCAAAACCGCCAAGAAATATATAGGTGTTCCTTATAGATGGGGTGGCACTACTGCAAAAGAAGGTTTTGATTGCTCTGGATTTGTCTATAGAGTTTATAAAAAGAATGGAATTAAATTAAATCGCGTAGCACAAGATATGTGTTCCAATGGTGTAGAAGTATCTTTGGATAGTCTTTAGCCAGGTGACATTTTATTATTTGGTAGTTCTATCTATAATATCTGGCATGTTGGACTATATGCCGGTAACGGTACAATTATTCATGCTTCTTATGGTGAAACTGTAAAGATAGATAATATTAGTGAATTAATTGGGATGCAATTAATTACTGCGCGCCGAGTGCTTTAAGATTTGATTTTTTCTAAAATTTATGATATAATAAATATAGAAAGTGAGAAAAGGAAATATCGCCGCAGTTATAGTTGTGTGCGGCTATGGACAAGGGTAAGAGCAATCCAACCTCGAAGTTGGCTCCTATCGACAGAGGACGCAATTCGGTGCAAATCCGATACCTTTTTTCAATAATTAAAATTAATAGGTGCAACGAAGCCGAAACACAGAGGGGTCCCCTGCAGGGCTTAGACAGTTGAATAAGTAGCGCCACTTATATGTGTTAGGATTGAGCAGCAGTTGTTAAATGGAGTTAGATGAACAGCCTATTGATTTTATATACCGCCATAGAGTAAAGGTAACTCGCGGGACTTTGACTCCCTCGTTATTGGTTCGAATCCAGTTGGCGGTGCCATATGCCCGATTACCCCAACGGAAGAGGGAGCTGGCTTAGAACCAGTAAAGTGTGGGTTCAAATCCCATGTCGGGTACCAGTGTCTTTATGAAAGCACTCCTCAATATTTTACCCTGCGGTGCTGAGGCACCACTTAAAACTGCCTCTTTTTCCTTTGGGCGAGCCGAGTGATGGTCACTCAGCGGGCTGTAAACCCGTGGTCTAACGACATTGTAGGTTCAAGTCCTACCTCGCTCACCAAGGTCTACTGTTTGGCAGTTTCATTCGACCCGCTTTCGCGTGAAAAACTTAGTAGAAACTGCCGTTTATATGCGCCTGTAGCATAACGGAAGAGTGCACGTGGCCACGGACCACGGTTGTGGGGGTTCGAATCCTCTCAGGCGTACCATATACGGAGTTAGCTCAACTGGAAGAGCACCTGGTTTACACCCAAGAGGTTATGGGTTCAAGTCCCTTACTCCGTACCATTAAAGACCCGTACAGCAAAATTTTTCTACAAAACTGCAATTTTTTGGAAGAAGTTTTATTGGGTCTTGTATATGCACGAGTGCTGCAATAGGAAGCCAGGCATGGTTGAGGTCCATGTGTCCGATAGGACATAGGGGTTCAAGTCCCCTCTCGTGTACCAAATAACTAAAAGAGAAGTGAGAAAAATGATAAGTCCAACTCATGGAGAAATGACTCTGCGGCAGACCGCACTCCTAATCAAAAATTTCATAGAGTTAGACCCAGATTCACAGTATGCAATCTATATTGGTTCTGACAGTCAAAACACTTACTACACCAAGATGGTAACGGTCATCGCAGTCCATAAGGTCGGCCGCGGTGGTCAGTACTTTTATGAGGTTTCCAAATACAATAAGATTCGTGATATTCGCACGAAGCTTTATACAGAAACTCAGCTTAGTTTGGATATGACTGATAAGCTTTTTACTGAGTTTGAAGGGCTAGGATTCAATTATGATGCAGACAATATTACGTTTTGTATTCATATTGATGCAGGTAATGGTGGTCCAAGTGGTCAAGTAATACCCGAAGTAGTTGGATATGTTCATTCTATGGGCTATAACTGCGAAGTAAAACCAGATAGTCCGATTGCTTCTTGTATTGCGGATAGAATAAGTAAATAAATAAAGGCGCGCACAGCTAAATCTATTATAGCATAATGGTAATGCACCCGACTTGTAATCAGGATATACGGTTCGAATCCGTTTTGCGCCTTGAATAAATAAAAAGACACTTACAGCAATCTTTTCTTTAATCGCCATTGAATTATAATATTTTGATTAGATATTGGGTGTCTTGATACAAACTAATAGACCCATACAGCAATTATTCTTATAGAGAATATGTTATCGGTTCAAGTCCGATTATTTCAGCCATTAAATTTGAAATATTGAGCAATAGGTAGCTCGATTCTTACTAAAGGGTCTAGTCTTTATCTCGACCGAGATAAATCATTTTGGAGAAAAAGGAGAAAATAAAACATGAATTTTACTAACGCTCTTGATAAGGAGTTCAACTACAAGTTGACCGAAAATGGCGGCCTTGCGCATAAGTCTACCTGCGATGCGCTCTATGATATGTTTGCCCTGGGTGGCGCATATCGTAGCCGTAGCGATGAGGATTGTGTCTTCCTTTTCGTGAAGGCATTTGAGGAAAATCCTACTTATGCTATGAAGTGCCTCTTTTATCTGCGTGACATTTTGCAGGGTCAGGGCGAACGTCGTTTCTTCCGTGTCTGCATTAAGTGGGCCGCAGACAACAAGACTAAGGCGATGGCGCGCAACCTTCAGCTCATTCCTGAGTTTGGCCGCTGGGATGACCTCTACGCTTTCGTAGGCACCAAGCTGGAGAATGAAATGTGGGAGTTCATGGATAGGCAGTTTTGTCTGGATTTGAATTCTCGTACTCCTTCTCTGCTCGGAAAGTGGCTCAAGTCTGAGAATACTTCCAGCAAGGAGTCTCGCGCCCTTGGCGCAAAGACTCGTAAGGCTTTCGGTCTTAGCTCTCGCGAGTATCGTGTCAGCCTTTCTCGTCTTCGTAAGCGCATCAATGTCCTTGAGCGTCTTATGAGCGAGCGCCGTTGGGATGAAATCGAGTTCGATAAGATCCCTTCCAAGGCTGGCCTTATCTACAAGAACGCCTTCGCGCGTCACGATGTGGAGCGCGCCCGCAATAAGGCTGTGCAGACCTACGAGCAGTTCGCCAAGGATAAGAACACTAAGGTTAACACCAAGGCTCTATATCCTTACGAGGTAGTCGAAAAGGCTATTGATGTGTTCGGTGGTATCTACTGGCGTTGGAACCGCAACGAGGTACCTTTGGACGATACTAATCGTCTAATGGTCAACAAGTACTGGGAGAATCTGGCAGAGTATATCTCTAAGCTGGATATGAACGCTCTTTGTGTTGTGGATACCAGTGGCTCTATGCATGGTACTCCTATCGACATCGCAATCTCTCTCGGTATGATTGCGGCTGATAAGGCTCATGGTCCTTTCCATGGACGCTACATTAGCTTCAGCTCTCGTCCTCAGCTCATTAAGGTTGAGGGTGTGGATTTCGTAGATAAGGTTCGCCGCATCTATGAAACTAATCTTTGCGAGAACACTAATCTCGAAGCAACTTTCGATATGCTTCTCAATGTGGCTCAGAAGAACCATATGAAGCAGAAGGATTTGCCGGATACTATTATCGTCATCAGCGATATGGAGATTGACTGCGCATATGGTGGTTATGGTTGGAGTTCTGACCATAGTGCAGCTCGCGCAAAGAACCGCACCATGATGGAGAATATGCGTCGTAAGTGGAAGCGCGCGGGCTATGAGCTTCCTAAGATGGTGTACTGGAACGTGGATGCACGCCAGGATACCTTCCTGGACGACGGTCCTGACGTAACTTACGTTAGCGGTGCAAGTGCTATCTTGTTTGAGCAAGTCGCAAAGGGCATCACCGCGCAGGACCTCATGTTCGAGAAGCTCGACAGTGAGCGTTATGCAAAAATAAAATAAGGGAAGAGAAATCTTCCCTTTCCGTGCGTCCTTATCGTGGCCGGCGCCGCGCTCCGCCTTGAAAGCGGCTGGTATCAGGGATGATATGGGGATCGACACCTCAGGGGCGCGCCATATGCGGAGTTCGCCTAATGGTAGGGCAACAGTCTAGAAAACTGTCGGATGAAAGTCCATGTGGGTTCAAGTCCCTCACTCCGCGCCATTTGCGCCACGGTTAATGGTTCAAATTCTGCCGGCAAATACACAATAGAAATCCCGCATGGTGAAAGCGTTCCAATAGGATGTTCGGCGCATTATATGTAGACGTAAGCATAATGGTACTGCCACGGATTGCTAATCCGTTCATCCCATGCGGGATGTGCAGGTTCAAGTCCTGTCGTCTACGCCAACCCTATGTCTCGGAGTGAAGCATTGGCAGAGCCGATAGTGATGCTTTTGGGTGAAACTCGATGCGGCGCGGGGCGCTTCGGACTTAGTGGGTAAAATAATCCATAAATGGTTTGATAGTATAGTTGGTAATTATAAGGCACTTGTAATGCTTAGACCTCGGTTCGAATCCGAGTCAAACCTCCATATATAAAAATTTTAGGGTTCAATTTTTTAGAGTTCAGAGTTCAATTTTCTACTTACTATTAGAAGGAGGAAATTGATATGATTGGTATTTATAAAATTGAAAATTTAATCAATGGGCATTGTTATATTGGTCAATCCGTTGATATTAAGCGACGTTGGAGATAGCATCGCACTGATTATAAAATAATTGATTATCCATTATATTTAGCTTTCAGAAAGTATGGTTTAGAAAATTTTTCTTTTGAGATAATAGAAGAATGTTCTAGCGATTTATTAAACGAAAGAGAAATTTATTGGATAAAATATTATAATTCTTATCAAGAAGGATATAATTAGACTCAAGGTGGTAATTCTTATAAGGCTTGGATAAAGATTAATGATGAATAGTTAACTGAAATTATTTCTTATTTACAAAATACTGATATATCATAGCAAGAATTGGCTAAGATGTACCATGTAGGAGAAGATACTATTTCTGAAATTAATCAAGGTCATACTCGCCATTAGGAAAATCTTAATTATCCTTTAAGGCAAAATAAAAAAGTAAATGTCTGTGTTGATTGTGGAGAAGTTATCTCCAGTGGGGCAATTCGTTGTAAAAAATGTAAGTATATACAATTACAAGTCACTACCAGGCCGTCAAAAGAATAGCTTTATTAGGAGTTATTAAATAATTCTTTTGTTGCAGTTGGGAAAAAATATGGAGTATCTGATAATGCTATTCGTAAGTGGTGTAAAGCTTATGGTATTCCTAGTAAAGCATCTGAATATAAAAAATTAAAACAATAGATGTAAGAGTCGTCTAACGGTAAGACAGCGGTCTCCAAAACCGTGCGCGAAAGCGCTATGAGGGTTCGAATCCTTCCTCTTATGCCAAATAAATATCTCCCTGGCGTTCGGCAGGGCGCAGTATTGCGATAGAAGCTTGGTCACAGGCCTGATATTCCGTTTAAACGAGGGACCACGGGAAACAGATATTTATATATGCTAGTATAGCTCAGAGGGAAGAGCACCTGTTTGGTATACAGGAGGTCGGGATATCGTAACTCCCTACTAGCCCCAAATTCGCAACCAACCCGGAAAATACTAGTTAAGTTGGCCAAATCCACAAATATTGCGGCGCGGGTTCCACGTTCCCCGTAAAATATGCGTGGTCCAATGCACCCATCGTCCAACGGCAAGGATACCGCTTTCGTAATGCGGAGATAAAGGCTCGAATCCTTTTGGGTGCGCCATATGCAGGATGTGGTGTAACGGGAACATACGTGATTGTGGCTCACGAGTTGAGGGTTCAATCCCCTCCGACCTGCCCAAATGCGGACGTAGTCTAATGGTAGAATAGGCGGTTGCAGCCCGCTTGGTGCTGGTTCAAATCCGGTCGTCTGCTCCAACGTCTCGGCGTGCCGAGGCAACTTTATTATAAGGTGATACATATGTTATCTCTTTCTCGCACAACGCTTTTAAGTTTGATTTAGGCTACCGCCCACGATGAAATTCCTAAAAGTGTAGTAGATTATTGGTTTACCATTTATGGCAAATGGATAGAAAAAAAGGAAGCAGAGGATTTGGAAAAAGATGAACGTAGACTTTGATGATATAAAAGGTTTAGAATTACTTGGACTAAAAAAAGTCCATACATTTCACGTATCCGTTGCAATATCTTTAGCTTTTTTATTGATAATGATTATAACGACTTTTGTATTAGTTATATTGCCGCTTCATAATATAATACTAAATATAGGATTTATATGTGGTATCATAGGCAGTATATATAATATGATTCTACTAATTCCAGAAAAACATTTACATTGGACTTTTAAGATTCCAAATGATTATCGTGGATGGCAATATTTGTTTCTTTGCGCGAATTGTATAAAATACGAGCCTGAAACAAATATTATAACATTACAATTTAATGACGATACAGACCAAGAATTATATCGTTTCATTTCGCTTTTAGAAAAAGAAAAGAAGACCCAAGATTGATTGGGTCTTTTTTATTTGAAATTTGCAATTTTTTAAAAATTATGATATAATAAATATAGAAAATAGGAAAGGAAGTATTTTCTATGTCCACAACTGTTGAAAAGATTATTGGGCAGCAGAGTATTTCTGACTGCATGAAACACGTCCAGACAATAGTTGATATATGGATGAAAGATAACGACATCAAGCGTTGGGAAGACATTGTAGCTCCCAACGAATTTGATGTTGTTGATGCTGACTACAATTTTGAAGTGCGCACTGGCGCTACTAAGATTGTATTGGTTCTGCACGACATGCCTTATGTCATTAAAATCCCTTATATTGGGGATGATGATTGGTGCGAGGGCATTAATTACTTTAATGGCGGGGCTTATGACAATGATGGTTATGATTATTGTGAAAATGAAGCCTACATCTATGATGAAGCCGTAAAGTTTGACTGCGCGCAGTTCTTCGTTCCGACACAGTTTTTAATGCACGTAGAAGATATTCCTATCTATATTCAGACTAAAGTGACTGGTTATCTGCGTTCAGAGCGGCCTTCTAATGAAGATGTGTTTAAGTACGCCTCCATTCGGAACTCTGACACGCTGGATGAGGACGTCGGCGCAAGACTTCTGCGTTATTATTCTATGACGGAGATTGCTATTTTCTTGAGCTTTATTAAGGCTTTTGAGATTAACGATCTTGAAGCCGCGCGCAATGGTGAATATGTTGAAGCTTTTGGTCGTTATGTCTTTTGGGATTATAGCGGCTATAAGGAAGGCAATATATAAAGAAAGGAAGAAAAAATGCGACAAACTTCAAAGTATTCCAAAGAATTTACAAATGAAATGACTGGCCGCATTGCCGTCATTCTCGCTGATGAGCAGGCCGCCCTCAACATTCAGCAGATTCAGATGCGCGACCCCAATCTTGTAGGTATTACCTCTCAGAAAATGGCACGTATGATTAATCATCTGGTCGAAATGGGTTTTGTTGCAAAAGCAAAAGGCAAGGACGGCCGCATGGTTTATAAGTGCTTGGCTGTAATGGAAGCTGAAGGTGTGGATGTTGAACCGTATCGCTATGGAGCAAATATGCAAGACAAGCCGAGCGATTTTCAAAAGCGATATATGGAGGAGCATCCAGATTATCGAAAACTTATTTATGGTGAAGAAAAATGAACGCAGCATTAATTTCTTTAGTAATTATAATTGGCAGTATAGTTATATCAATAATTATAGCAGGATTAATTGTTTTTCGTAATTATATTTTTCCACATCGAAAAACGCCAGCAAAGAAAGAAGGTAAGCCATGTATTACTTTTGAACAATTTTTGAGCTGGTATCAAATTAATCCTGAGCGTTGGCATTGGCATTGTCTTACAGGAGTAAATCGTGTTCTATTAGAATATGTAGAATACACACCTGAATCTAATAATCGTTTTTATCGTCCTTCTAAAAAATTATATTGGGCTACACATGATGATTGGAATAAATTTGAAGGATGGGTAGAGGAACAGTGTAAACAAACTCAAGAGCAAGAAGCTAATGATACACTAATCACTATTATGGAAACTGTTCAATCAGATATAGAGGCTTTGAAGAATAAAATAAATCAAAATGCTCAATCTGAATTCGAGCACATAGATAAAGAAAGAGAGAGCAACAAAAGTTTTTATTATCAAGTAATGACTTCTAATGGATATACATTAACCGACGAAGGGTGGTGGGTTAAAAATGAAGGTCTGTAAATGTGATAGATGTGGTAAAATCTTCGAGCCACTTTTTAACAAAGATGAAAATGATTTTTTCGTTCCTGTTATCCAGTTGGGTACAGAAACCTTTAGCTATAAAGATGTTGTAGGAGAAGTAGAATATTCATATGACATCTGCGAAGATTGTAGCAAAGAATTTCTGAAATGGTTCAAAAATGGTCAGGAGATAATAGAAAAATGAAATACTTTGTATATGAGCTGCATGTACGTACTCAGCCGTTTCATGCAGAGTTTTATGGTTATCTCATATATAATAAAACTCAAAATCAAGTCGGCTCTATCATTGTTAAAGAAACGCAAAGAGAAGCGCGCAAAAGATGTAATGAAATTCTTGATATAGCTTCTCAGTATGATAATAGTATAGTTGTATGGCGCAACTGGCCTATTGTTATATCGCGTGAGGATGATGAAGAGACTATTTTGAATACAATAAAAGAGAGGGAAATACAATGGGGTACGTAATTGTTATTCTTCTGATTGTGGGAGATTTGTGGTTGTATCTACGAGGCGGCCGCCCTGAGCATACGATTTGGCCGGAAGATAAGATTCGGTGGATGTAATGGATTTACATAAGTTACTAAAGCCTTATGAATATAGTAAAAAACTATATAGAGCCGAGGCTGCGGAAGTTTTGTTTAACTTTTTGGCTCAATATAGTGAAGTTCATTCGTGGTTTCATTGTTATTGTGACCAGGTAGAAGATAGTGACCCTGAACATTATTCTCACTATGTAGTAACATATTGGAGCGATGGAACTCATCCAACAACAAACATCTTTAATTTTAGAAAAGAGGAATAATATGGATTGGATTGCTGAAATGCGCGCCGGTATGGAAATGATGCAGGAAGCCTGTCGAAAGAATACTGAGTGGAATAAGTGTAGTGAGTGTCCATTTGATGAATATTGTACTATACTTATGGAGCAAAGCGTTAAAGACGGGCATGATTATGATACGTATAGTCCGGAGAACTGGATCGAAACAGAAATGGAGAGCAAGATATGAATAAAGAAGAATTTGATAAGTGGTTGGAATGGGCTTGGTCGCAGAAAGAACCGGATGAACCTTCACCTTTCTGCCCATTTGAGTTTTTCGGATATTGTGACCAGGCTTATACTGAAAAATGTTGGGAGTGTGAAGATGGCCCCAATGCACGAAAGGAATAATAATGAAGGAAATAAATTTTAGATGGAAGACTTCGCAGAATCCAAAAGTTCACCAGCGCGCGGTGAATCGTGTAATGCGTGCAATTAATGAAAACATTTATAATGATGACCTTTGGATGGGTAGATTCTTTGTGCGACAATACGCGCGCGAGGTCGTTATGTATGATGGCGAGCTGCACATGGCCGTTGAGCTTCGATTTTACGACCATAAAACAAAATACTATTCTTCTGAATGGTTGACATCCAATGAAATAATCGTTTTTGGTGGCTCTAAGATTTGGGGCCTAATGAATGATTTTATCGTGAAGGATTTGGATGTGTGGCGTACAGAGAATGTAAGAGAAGAAAAACAGGACTGGCGCGCGGTCTCAATAGAAAAGACAATTAGAGAGTCAAGAAATCTTTGGCAAAGAGTATAATATAACCCCACAGATGCATTACAGCACCTTGTGGGGCATCTTTTTATTTGCCTTTAGGTTAGCTCATGCTAATCGCCCGTCATTAATAGTGTGTGTGATTGAGCGGGTTAATTGCCCCCCGCGTAACCATACAGGATTCCATCTATTTCTTTCATTACATGTAGTCCTCCTTTGTGTTATTGATTACACGGGCCCGGGGTCGGGAGGGATAAGGCTCGGATATGCGTCGCCTGAAGCCGCGTAGAGGGTAAAGTACAACGGCTCGTTACCATAGATAGCGCCAAAGTAAAATGCATACGCAGAGTAGTCCTCGGATTGTGCTTCCGTGTTATCCCGCGCCACAACGAGGGAGTAGGTACTCTCCGGATACGGGTCGCCTTCTCCGTCGCCGAGAACAGCCGGCACATTAAGCACCACGGGTCCAGTCTTGAAGGCGGCGTACAGTTCGGCGGCGGTCATGTCGAGGTACGGGGTGTCTCCGTCAAAATGCACCACAGTCACGCCGCCTCCGCCGCCAGTCTATAATTTATCTAACATATCGCTTAATACCATCCTATTTGTATTTTCTGGTGTATTCATTACATAATTTAAAATCTCTTCTTTGTTCATTATTCAAACTCCTTACTTTTGCTGATAACCTTAAACGGGTCCGGAGTCTCTATAGTGCGGATAATCGTCAATGGTTGCCGCATAAAAATAATGCCCGTTCCAATCAAAGATATAACCGTGATCCTCAGAATAGACGTAGTATGTCAACTGCTCGTAAGTATGTAGAACAGCTTCGTCTTCGTCTTCATCTACGACTCCCTCCTGATAAACGAACGCAAGCGGCATGGCATCGACGATCTCCCCGGCGGTCTTGTCCATGCGGGGGGCTTCGTTTTCCTCCTCGACAACGTGGACGATGAGCGCACTTACACTATTTCCGTTACCTCCACTATTACTAAATTCATCTAACATATCGCTTAACACCGCCCTATTTGTATTTTCTGGAGTATTCATTACGTAATTCAAAATTGTTTCTTTGTCCATTTTATATAAACCTCCCTGGGTTACTATCTCATATATTAAGTAAAAATTTTTATGAAAAAACTATATAAATTTGATTTTTTAGAAAATTTATGGTATAATATATATAGAAAATAAGGGAAGGAGTATAAAAAGATGCTGATGGTCAAAACTAATCTTGGCAATTATATGCCAATAGATGAATGGCTGAAATACTACGCAGAATTGCTGCGCGGCGCTGGTTATACTCAAGAACAAATTGATTTTCGTGTGGAGCTTAAAAAAGCCGAGTTTAAAGAGGAGACAGACAATGAAACTGTGGGTTGATGACATTCGCCCTGCTCCCGATGGATACAAATGGGCGAAAAGCGTTCACGAAGCCATCATTCATATCTGCCAGATGACGCGTTCCGATGGCACCCACAACATTGAGGTGCTTGACCTTGACCACGATGCTGGCGATTACGCTTGGCAAGGCGGTGATTATATCGCCCTGCTTGACTG
>Ga0265301_10000610_pt1 | contig 50289 bp, 29 predicted proteins | sample AusTroGonzalo_MG_2_FD_193488 | JGI IMG/M metagenome (GOLD analysis project Ga0265301, IMG submission 193488) | Bovine rumen microbial communities from tropical cattle in Woodstock, Queensland, Australia - Gonzalo_04 | ecosystem: Host-associated > Mammals > Digestive system > Stomach > Rumen ... | reverse complement strand
CGATGTAGAGGGTCGGGTCGCATTCGGAGAGGCGCTGGAGGCCCTGGATGATCTTGTCTTCGTCGCCGCTCTTGGTGGCGTACAGGGCGAAGGAGATGACGGGCTTCGGATAGACCTGGCGCGGCATGGCATGGTTGTCCTTGGTGGCGCCGAGGGTGTCGCCGGTGGTGGTGCCTTTCAGCTTGGCGACGCCGACGATGCAGCCGGGGCAGACTTCTTCGACCGGGATCTGGGTCTTGCCCTGGAGCAGGACGAGCTGGCCGACGCGTTCCTTGGTGCCCTTGTTCAGGTTCAGCATATCGGTGTTGCACGCGATCTTGCCGGTGAGGACGCGGAGATAGGCCATCTGGCCGATGAAGGGGTCGAGCGCGCTCTTGAAGACGTAGGCGGCAGCCGGGCCGTCTTCCGCGGGGATCACGTCGGTGCCGTCTTCGGCCTTGCGGACGCGTTCGAGCGGGTTCGGCATGAGGGAGACGATGCCGTCCATGAGTTCGGCGACGCCGATGTCCTTCGCGGTGGAGCCTGCGAAGACGGGGACGAGGCTGCCGGAGAAGATGGCCTTGTGGAGGCCCTTGGCGATCTCCTCGCCGGTAAGCTCTTCACCTTCGAGATAGCGTTCCATGAGCGCTTCGTCGGATTCCGCGGCGGCGTCCTTCAGCATGGTGCGGTATTCTTCCACGGCGTCCTTCAGGTCGGCCGGGATGTCGCTGTCCGGGGTGTCAAGCACGCTGATGACCTTGGAGAGGCCGGCTTCCTTGCCGACGGGCAGGGTCATGGGGACGCAGACGGTCTTGCCGTAGGCTTCCTGGAGGTGTTCCAGGACGGTGTCGAAGCTGGCGCGTTCGCGGTCGAGGCGGTTCACGAAGACCATGCGCGGGAGCTTGAAGTCGCGGGCGAAGGCCCATGCGCGGGTGGAGCCGATCTGGATGCCGTCGACGCCGTCGAGCACGATGACGGCGAACCCGCAGGAACGGAACGAGGAAATGACTTCGCCGACGAACTCGCCGTAGCCGGGAGTGTCGGTCAGGAAGAGCTTGTGGTCCTTCCAGTCGCAGTGCATGAACGAGGCGTAGATGCTGGAGCGCTTGTCCTGCTCGTCGGGGGTGAAGTCGGAAACGCTGGTCTTGGCGTCGACGGAGCCGAGGCGGTCGACTGCGCCGGCCTTGAAAAGCATGAGGTCGCAAAGCGTGGTTTTGCCGCTGCCGTTGTGTCCGGCGACGACGAAGTTGCGGATCTGCGCGGAGTTGGTGATCTTCATTTGGTTGTCTGCTCCTTGTATGTGAGTTTGAATTGTTTTCTTTTGAGGCGGCCGCAAGCTCAGGACACACGGGTTTCCGCCTGGGCGTCCGACCCGTGCAGCGCATATTTTAAAATGCGACCGCAAAATTCTATTCTTTAATAATAGCACGCCTTTTCGCGTATGTCAAACCGTCTTTGGAACAAAATAATACTTTTCTTCGGGGTTTTGGCGCATTTGCTGCGGTCCCGGAAACGACAAAGGGCAAGTTTCCGGCGTTTCCCCTTTTTCTCCGCCGGGCGGGAACCGTTCGCCGCGCAGGGATCATTTCCGTGCCGCGTTACAGCAGCTCGTCGTCCTTCACCACGTTCGGTACCTGGAAGTCGTCCAGCTCGACGAACTCGTTCCTGCCGTAGTTCAGCACGGCGCGCACCAGCGACGGGATCGGAAGCGTGGTGATGATGGACAGGATGATGATCGCGTTGAAGAACCGGTCGTCCAGGATGCCCGCGTCCTTGCCGATCGCGGCGGCGGCGAGCGTGGCGGAGAGCTGCGGCACGGTCATGAGCCCGGCGGCGAGGCTTGCCTTGTGGCTGTAGCCGGAGAGCTTCATGGCGACGAATCCGCTGCCGACCTTGCTGATGATGAGCCCGGTCACGGTCATCAGCACGATCACGAGGTTGTTCATCTGGAAGAACGCGTTGAAGTCCGTCTTCATGCCGATGGAGATGAACAGGAACGGGATTAGAAACCCGTAGCCGATGCTTTCGAACCGCTTGAACAGCAGGTGGTCGCGTTCCCGCACCACGCGGGACAGCCCCAGCCCGGCGATGAACGAGCCGACGACCAGGTTGATGCCGAAGAGCTCGCCGACGATGACCGTGGTCAGGATCATGAAGAGCAGGATGGTGATCACGATGTCGTCGCTGAGCTTGAACGTCGACATCACCCAGGTGCCGAAATTGTGCGACAGGAAGATCATGACAGCCAGATACACCAGGACGATCAGCAGGAAGACCGGCACGAAGCTGTTCCCGAGGATGTTCGTGTCCATGTGGTCGAAGATCGACAGCGTGCCGCGCCCCACCATGTGCGAGATGTTCTGCGACTGCCGGAAGAGCTGCACGCTGACCGCCAGCAGGATGATGGACGAGATGTCTGTGATGACCGTGGAGATCAGGACCGCCGCCCCGAAGCGCGTGTGCGACAGCTTCAGCTCGCGGATGACCGGGAACACGATGCCGACCGAGTGCGAAGCGAACAGCGAGGCGTACAGCACCTTGCCGGAAAGGTCATCCGGGCAGAAATAACGGTAAATCCAGTAGCCCGCCACGGCGGGCACGATGAACGTCAGCACGCTCAGCATCGCCACGGCTTTCCGCGCGGACCGGATCAGCCGGAAATCCGCCTCCATGCCCGCAAGCGCCATCAGGAACATCAGCCCGAGCGAGCCGAGGGAATCCACGAACGTGTTGAACTGCGCGGCAGTGTTCGCGGCAGTCTGCGCCTCCTCGCCGGGCGTCCCGAGGAAGCTCAGCCACTTCGACAGCACCGCCACCAAATCGAACCCCAGCAGGCCGTTCGACCCGATGAGCATGCCGACCACCAGCAGCGAGATCACGTTCGGGATATGGTATTTCCTGAGGAGAAACGGCACCACCGCCATGAGGGCGGTCAATGCGATGAAGAGAATCAGGAAAGAGGAGTCGTTCATGGTGTCCCGGGCGTCGTTGCGTGGTGCGGGCCGCGGAATGCCTTTTTCCGCGGCATTCCCGTACTATACCACTGTTGCGCGGGATTGTCAAGACGGCTTCCCGGAAAAGATAAAAAAAACAACCCGCCGGACGGGAAATCCGGCGGGTCGGGGTTATTTGGGTTGTTTGGATGATTACGCCAGCTTGGTGAGGTCCTGCAAGGCGGACATGTCGTCCTGGAAGGATTCGAGTCCGGAGGCGAATCCGGCAGCGGCAACCGCGCTGTCGAGCTGAGCATCGTTGACTGCGGAAGCGAAGTTCGCCTTGACGTCGTAGTACACGCAGCCCTTTTCGTTGCCGGTCGTCTTTGCGGCCGTCATGGACATGTAGTACTCAACGCCAGCGGTGAGCTGGAGCCCGGAGACCGTGCCGGTGCAGGTGGTCGCGTTCTTGGCGAGTGCCAGCTTGGCCTTGCCCAGGCTTTCCAACTTGCCCTTGGCGGAGTTGAACTTGTAAACTTCGAACGTGGCATTCGCCATGGCCGTGATCTCGAAGCTCAGCGTGCCGTTCGTGGCAACCGTGAACTTCGCATAGTCGACCTTGTCGCCATAACCCACATAGTTCTCGAAGTCGTCGAGCCCGGCGGGTTCGTAGTCGAGGAAGACAGTCTGGCCGTTTCCGGCGACGATCTCGTTCGTCGCATAGCGATGCGTCTTGCCGTCGTCAGCGTAGAGCTTCTTGCCCTTCTTGTCGTACAGTTCATTGTTCAGGCCGGTGTCTATGCTGTCGAAGAAGCGGGAGCCGAGTGTGTTGAGTTCCACCTTGTAATAGACGCCCTTGCCCTTCGCGGCATCGGTGCTTTCCATTAAGAGATAGTACGAGACACTCTTGTCAAAGAACACGCCCTTGGTCGTCTGCGTGTACTTGCCGGGCTTCAGCGTCGAAGTAAGGATCTTCGTCAGTTTGTTCTTTTTGGCGTCGTATTTGCAGATCGAGAACTTCGCCGTGCCGTCGCTTGCGCCGTCAGCTGTAACCTTGAAGCTCAGCAACGCAGAGGAGTCGAGCTCAAGTTTCGCGTAGTCGGCAAGGTCGGTGATGCCGCCCACGTAGTTCCGGTCGGCAGCCGTCTCAACGCCTTCATCAAGGCCGATGATCGTAGTGTCGCGGGTGATGGCAACCGGGTTCGCCTTGACAGCTTCGTTGGAGAAGTCGTTGTTCCCGCCATCGTCCGCATCCACGAACGGCGTGTAGGAGGTGACTTTCACATCATAGTATCCGGTCGCGCCCTGCTTCTTGTAGGCCTTGCTGTTCGCATCCATCTGGACGAAGTATTCGCCGCTGTTGGAAAGGGCGATGTCCTTCAAGGTCGCGGCAGAACCAGCCTTCACGGAGACCTTGCCGACCTGGACCTGCTTGTAGCTGTGCTTCTTCTCGTCCCAGTTCCTCTGGTACACGTAGAACGTGCCGGCCATGTTGGCATTGACCGTGAACGTCACCTTCGCAGGATCCTCGACGTAGAGGTACGCCGCGTCGCCGGTATCGGACTTCGGCGTATTGTAGCCGACCATGTTGTGCATCACGATGCCGTTGACGGGCTGTTCCACGCTGCCCCTCACATCGAGGTACACGATCTGGTCCTTGGCGCCGATCCAGTTCTCGACCGTGATGTTCGCATCGTTCCAGACTTTCGCCTTCTTGTCGTACGCGACGTCGTTCGAGCCGTCGTCCGGCAGGTTGGCCGCGGCAATGTTCGTGACTTCGTAGACAGCTTCGGACACATTGCCCGCGGCATCCGTTCCACGGAAGTAGACGGTGCCGTTCAAGGAGAACACAATGGGATCGGTGTACGCCATCCACTCATGGCCGTCAAGGCTGTATTCCTTCGTGACGGAATCTTCGCTGAACGTGGCGGACACGAGCACGTCGTCATACGTGGGATCGTTAGTGCTGGCGGTGACGGTCGGGGCGGCCGGCGGGACCTTGTCGATGTTCGTCACGGTATAGCTGGCAGGTTCGGACGCGTTGCCCTGTGCGTCGAGGCCGCGGAACCAGACCGTGCCGTTCTCGGCGAGGGGAACGCCTTCGGTCTCCAGCACATTCCAGGTCTCGCCGTCGAGCGAATATTCTTTCGTGACGGTGTCTTCGCCGAACACGGCATAGACCAGCACGTCTTCGTTCGTGAGTTCGGTGACGGAGGCTCCGACGGTCGGAGCGGCCGGGCCGAGGACGAGGGTCGTCACTTCGTACGGCGTGACTTCGGACACGTTGCCGGCGGCGTCCGTGCCGCGGAAATACACCGTGCCGAGCTCCGTGAAGAGGATGCCGTCGGTGTACGCCTGCCAGGTCTGGCCGTCGAGCGAGTATTCTTTCGTGACGGTATCGAAGCTGAACGCGGCGGACACCACAATGCCCTCGGCGTCAACGGCGGCGGCCACGGAAGCGGTCGGCGCATCCGGCGCGACCTTATCGATGTTCGACACGTCGATGCTGGCGACTTCGGACTCGTTGCCGGCGGCATCGACCGCGCGGAAATACACCCTGCAGTTGTCGCTGAGCACGACGCCCGCATCGGTGTAGTCGAGCCATTCACCCATCTGGGTGGTGGCAATGGCGTACTGGCGCACGACGGAATCATCGCTGAACATCGCGAAGACCGTCACGTCCTGGTTCGTCATGTCGGTGTAGCTCGAATAGGCATACGGAGCGTTCGGGGCGACCTTGTCGATGTTGTCGACCGTGACGGTGGTGATGCCGGATTCCCTGCCGTCTGCGTCCTTGCTGCGGAAGTAGACCACGCCGTTCTCCTCGAGCACGATGCCTTCGGTATAGTCGAACCAGTCAAGGCCGTTCAGCGAGTACTGGTTGACGGCGGCGCCCTCGGCGAACGTGGCGGTCACCGTCACGTCCTGGTTCGTCGGATCGGTGGTGCTCGCGCTGGCGACCGGGGCGTCCGGGCCGGGGACGAGGTCCGTCACTTCATACTTCGTGACTTCGGACACGTTGCCGGCGGCGTCCGTGCCGCGGAAGTACACGGTGGTGCCGACTTCCGTAACGACGATCGGTCCGGTGTATGCCAGCCATTCATTGCCGTCCAGCGAGTATTCCTGAATACGGGAATCTTCACTGAACACGGCGGAGACGTCGAGGCCCTCGGCGGCCACGGAGGCAGCCACGGAGGCGACCGGCGCAGTCGGCGGGATCTTGTCGATGTTCGACACGACGAACGTGGTCATTTCGGAGAGGTTTCCAGCGGCGTCTTCGGAGGCAAAGAGGACCGTGTCGTTGCTGCTGAGCACGACGCCGTCTTCGGTGTAGTCATGCCATTCGCCGCCGCCCGCGCCGACGATGGAGTACTTGCGCTCGACGGAATCATTGCTGAAGACCGCGGTCACGATCACGTCCTGGTTCGTCAGGTCGGTGATGTTGGCGGAGGCGACCGGGGCTTCCGGCGCGACCTTGTCGATGTTCGTCACTTCAAAGCTCGTGATCGCCGAATAGTTGCCTTCGGCGTCCGCGCTGCGGAAGTACACCGTGCCATTCTCCTCGAGCACGATGCCCTCGGTGTAGGCGGTCCAGGTCCGGCCGTCCATCGAATACTCGTTGACGGCGGCGCCCTCGGCGAAGACGGCGGAAACCGTCACATTCTGGTTCGTCGGATCGGTGATGCTGGCGGAGGCGACCGGAGCATCCGGGCCGGGGACGAGGCTCGCCACTTCGTAGCTCGTGATGGTGGACACGTTGCCGGCGGCGTCCGTGCCGCGGAAGAACACCGTCGTGCCGACTTCCGTAACGATGACCGGGCCGTCGTACGCCAGCCATTCCTTGCCGTCCAGCGAGTATTCCTGAATGCGGGAATCTTCGCTGAACAGGGCGGAGACCGCAAGCCCCTCGGCGCCCACGGCGGCTGCCGCGGAGGCGACCGGGGCTTCCGGCGCGACCTTGTCGATGTTCACCACTTCATACTCGGTGACTTCGGAGATGTTGCCGGCGGCGTCCGTGCCGCGGAAGAACACCTTGCCGTTGTCTTCGAGGACCACGCCGTCTTCGGGATACTGGATCCACTTCTGGCCGTCGATGCTGTATTCGCGGACCGCGGTGTCGTTGCTGAACGTGGCGGTCACGGTCACATCCTGGTTCGTGATCTCGTTGGTGCTGGCGGCTGCGACCGGAGCTTCCGGCGCGACCAGGTCGATGTTGTCGATGGTGAGGGTGCTGACCCTGGTGTATTCCTTGTCGACGGTGCGGCCGCGGACCCAGAGGACACCGTTCTCCGTGAAAGTGACGATGCCGCTTTCGGGAACGGCTTGCCAGTTTTCCTGACCGTCGGTGGAATATTCGTAATCCACGATCTCTTCCTGCTGATCAGGTGCGGCAATGATCGACACATTCACTGCGCCGTTCGTGGGCTCGGTGACGTCCGCGACCAGTTCCGGTCCGGGGAGGCTGCCGTCGTCGTATTCCGCGACGTCGGACACATTGCCCGCGTAGTCGACGGCCTGGACGGTCCAACCCCAGGCGGAGGTGTCGACCTGGACGGTGGCGAGCGCCGGGGTGTCAGTGAGCGCGGTGCCATCACCGCTGCCAGACGTGGCGCCATCGTCGCCGGCGGCATCAGCGCCGGTCGGATCGGCGGGTGCGGTTTCTTCGGCGACGGTGGCCGGGAATTCAAGATCGTAAGACGTGAACGGAGTCTCGACGGTGATGACTTCGGTGGAACCGATTTCCCAGTATTTCAGGATGTATTTGCGGATGCCGGAGTAATCGTCGGTGGACTCGACCCAGCCGAACGTGAGGGTGACGGAGCCGTCGTCGTTCTCGGTCGTCCAGGAGTCGAGGTCCGTCGGCGCGGTCGGGGCGACCTTGTCGATGTTGCTCACGGTGAAGCTCGTGACGTCGGAAACGACGCCGTCCGCGCTGATGCCGCGGAAGTAGACCGTGCCGTTCTGCGTGACGGTGAGCGTTTCGGTGACAGTCGTGGGCTCTTCCTCGATCAGGACCACCGCGCGGTTCGTGCCGGTCGTGACGGCCGTGCCGTCATCCAGGACGGTCGTGGTCGGCTCATCGTCGCCGGTCAGCGTGGAAATGCCGCCGCCGGTGACTTCGCCGACGTAGCTCGAGGTTGTGTTGCCGTCACTGCCGGAGACGTAGGCGGAGGTGGAAGTGGGGATGTACTCGGAGGTGGGAATGAAGGTGCTGTAGATTTCTCCGGTGGTGGTGTCGCCGGTCACGGGAGAGACGATGGCGGCGCCGTCGGCAGGGAATGTCGTCCAGGTCTGACCGTCGAGGCTGTACTGCCTCGTCGCGGCGTCCAGACTGTATTCGACGCTCAGGGCCACGTCCGTGTTGGTGAACGTGATGACGTCGGCGGTGACGGTCGGGGCGACCAGCCAGCCGGGGGCGTCGACGCTGCCGTCGACCGTGAAGACGAGGCCGTTGTAATAGGCGCCGTCATCATCGGAATTCTCGACCATGCTCAGCGAGAAATTGAAGCTGGGCTGGTCGGCGGAGATGGCATAATAGTTCACATCGAAAGTATCGAGATACTCCAGGACGGTCTCCGGATCCTCGCCGTAAACGGGCGTGAAGTCGTGGTAGCCCATGAAGTAGCCGATCGTGCTTCCGCTGACATCCAGCAGATCGAACATGGTGTATGAACCGAACGGGAGGTTGATCTTGTCCGTGAGGGCGTACTGGCCGTTGGCCTGGTTCTGGGCGTCGATCGTGATGGTGAATTTCGGGGTGTTCCCGAGCGTCATGAGGTTGTCCATGCGCACTTCGTAGGGCGCATCCGGGGTCGTGAGGTCGAAGTCGATGATGGCGCCTTCGTCAGCGGAGATACTGCCGTCTTCGGCGCGGACCTTGCCGGTGAGCATGGCGCCGGTTTGAAGGGTGATATTGCTGTTGTTGGTCAAGGTGACACCGCGCATCACGCCGCCGTCACTGACGTAAATGGTGCCGGCTCTGCTCTCCGTATAGGTCTCACCGTAACGGCTCACCGTCACCGGAGGCAGTCCCAGCGTCGTATTTTCCAGCTCGGCATCAGCGTACACATAGGCGGAAGTCCGGGCGAAGGTGTTGCCGCTGCCGTACGCGCCCTCTTCGAAATAAACGGTTCCGTTCGTGTCGAAGTAGGAATTGATGACAGACGCTCCATCAACAACTCTGATATTGTCCCAGTACGGGGCGTCGGTTGCAACGGTGTAATAGCCGGAAAGGACGCCTTCCTGGACGGAGAACGGCACATCGTCGACCGAGCCGTTCGCGATGTTGGTGTCATTCGAAATCTCGACGTCAAGGCCGTCCCAGTCGGTGAGCCTGAGGCCGTTGATCTGGACAACGCTGTTCATGTTGAACCATCTGGGGTGGAAATGGCCCGGATCGGAGTAGCGGACCATGTCGAGGTTCGTGACGGTGGCGCCGTCGTAGAGCTCGATATTGATCGAGTCATGCACGGTGCTGCTGCCGATGGTGTAGTAATTCTCCAGCACGCCGCCGCTGAACACAGTCAGGCCGCCGCAGTACATGATGTTGTCGCGTGCGATCGTGTTCTTGTGGACGGTGACCTGCCCCTGCAGATAGTCACTGGAGAACGTGTTGGAGACGAACGAATAGGTGACCGTCGGATTTGCATCGTCCCAGCCAACGAAAACCGCGCCGCCGTTTTCCACCATCTCAAGGGCGGTGGAACCGTCGTAGGCGGAGACGACCGCGCCGTTGTTTGCGACGAGGTTCGTTACGGTGCCCGCGGGGATCGTGACGGCGGCTCCGGCCGTGTCATCGGTGAAAGACGAGGGTCCCATCACTTCGACGTAAGTGTTGCCGAGGTAGGCGCTGGCGAACACGCCGCCCGACACGTTGACGTCGACGCCGCCGGACGTGCCCTGCAGGACCGTATTCGGGGCGACCTGCATGTGCAGGTAGGACTGGGAATCCATATTGAGGCCGGTGACCGTGGCGCCGGCAAGGACGTTCACATAGGCGCCGCTGGTGCCTTCGACGATGGTTTCTTCCGGCTCCTCATCCTGGTCGCCGAATCCGAAACCGTAGTCAATATAGGTGTAAGGCACGACATCCGTCATGACGCCGTCTGCGACCGCGCCGCTGCTGAACGTGATATACGTGGCGCTGAGGGTCAGGTTCTTGACAGACGCGCCGGCCTGGACGAACGCGCTGCCGCAGGTCTGGTTGACGTTGGCGACGGAGGCGCCGTCCATGTAGGTCAGGTTGGCATCCTTGATGGAGACGTCCGACATGATGCCGGCGGCGAGATCGAACGGCGTGCCGTCGATCGTGCCCTGGATGACGGTATTGGGGGCAATCTGGAAATCAAGATACGATCCGTTGTCGTAGCCGTCCACGGACTGCGCGATGAGCCCGGTGACGGTGCCGCCGGCGACGACGTTCAGGTGGCCGAGGGTGGTGACGGACCTGATTCCGGAGGAGATCAGGGAGCTGGTCGACTCCCATTGCTGCGTCTCTTCATTGTAATTGTCATCATATTCGTATTCTTCGAAAGCGCTGTCAAAGGTGTACGGCGTGACCGTGTAGCCGGTCACGATGCCGCCGTCGTAAACGGTCAGTCCGCCCGCGAGCGCGGTGATGTCGAGCGCCGTGGTGCCGGAGTGGACCGTGCCGCGCTTGGAATCCGAGTAGACCAGGCCGCTGAACGTATTGGAAACGAACTGGACCGGATACAGCACGCCGGTGGAGGAAACATAATAGCCGCCGGTTGCATCTTCGATGTAGTTGGAAACATTACCGGAACCGATAATGACCTGGCCGCCGTTCTCCTTCACGACCGCGCCGATGCTGCTGAGGTCGCCATAGAATCCGCGCCCGCCGAACCCGGCGCTGAAATACCCGCCGTAGTTCACCGTGACGTCATACGCGCTGGCGTTTCCCTCAATGGTCATGACGCCGCCGTCGTTGACGTCGATCGCCTGCACAAAGGAGCTGCCGCCCGAGACGTTAAGGATGCCGCTGCTGGAGAGATTGGCGCTGTTCAGGATCACGCCGCCATCAACCTCCAGGAAGCCGCCCTGAACATCGGCGGTGTTGATAACGACGCCGTTCGTGGCGCTCGCGACGGTGTAGGAATATGCCGAACCGCAGGTTATGACCAGGTTGTTCACTTCAGTGCCGGCGTTCGTGAAAAACGCCCTGCCGTACTCGTTCACGGTCAGGCGGTTCACCGTGCCGCCGTAAATGTCGACGCGGCCGTTGCTGTTCACGATCGTATCGTTGAACTCTCTTCCATGGCCCACGAAGCTGCCGCCGCTGTTCACGGTGGTGCTGTTGGCCACAGTGCCGCGGGCGCTGAAAAGCGCGCTGCCTTCAAGCGTGGTGTTCTGGACATTTCCGCCCGATGCATAAAGCGTGCCGCCGCTCGTGATGGTGGTATTGCTCGCGAGGCCGTCGGCGAGGAAGACGCTCATTCCGCCGCCTTCTACAGTGGTGTCGACGGCGGTACCGCCGGACACGATGAGATTGTCGTAGCTGCCGATGACAAGGCTGTTGCTGCTTTCACCGGGGTTAATGATGGTAGTACTCATGGATGGCTCCTTCGTTATGAGTGTATTTAAGTTTGGGTTGTCAACATAAAAATATGTAATAACGCGTTACAATATCACCTGCAATGGGGAATTTCAAGTTATTATGTAAAAAAATGCTGAAAAAAAGGAATAAAAAGTGGGCAAGGCAGAGAAGAAGCGTGAGCTGCTCTACCCGGAAAAATGAGAAAATGCGCCGTAAAACCAGGGAAAAACAAGCTTGCTTTTGAGCTTACTTTTCGTAGTCGCGGTAGGTCTTGCCGTCGGCGTCGACGGCCTTCGGGTCGGCCCCGGCTTTCAGCAGGGTGTCGACGACGGCCTTGTTGCCGGACTCCGCGGCGTACATGAGCGCGGTCTTGTTCTTCGCACCCTTCGAATCCGGGGAGGCGCCGAGCCTGATGAGCGCACGAATGACTTCAGGCGTGGTCTTCGTGCCGGAGGCGGCGTACAGCATGGGCGGGAGCTTCACGAGCGGATGCCGGACTTTCAGGTCGACGGGCGTGGAGGCGTCCTTGCAGTCGAGCAGGAAAGCGTCGAGGTTCCTGTCGATGAGGTGGAAGACGAGCGGGACCTGCTTGTTGACCTTGATCTGGTTCGGATTCGCGCCGAGCTTGACGAGCCTGGCGAACGCGTGTTCACGTTCCAGCTGGACGGCGGCGATGAGCCCCTCCGCGAGCATCGGGGCGGTCTTGAGCTTGCGGGCAGTCGCGTCCTTGAACAGGCGGTCGATCTCGTCGGTTCGGTCCTGCTTCGCGGCCTCCTCGATGGTGGAGCAGACAGGGAGTTTTGCGCCCGCTGCGGCCAGGACAGCCGAAATCTCGTCGAGGCTCTTCATCTTCGCGTAGACAAGCGGGGTGCAGGTGGTGTCGTCCGGGCGGTTCGGGTCGGCGCCGGCGTCCAGGATGAGCCGGACGGCGGCGGGGCGTTCCAGCTGGACTGCGCGGATGAGAGGAGTCTGCTTGTATTTGTTGTCGTCGCCGGGAAGCGGATCGTCGATATCAGCCATCGTGCCGAGATGCTTGCGGATTTCGGAGGCATTGTCGGTGAGGACGGCGGTATCGAACGGCAGGGTCGGAGCGCCCGAGAACGCGGGCTTTCTGGACTGGCGCGAAGCGGCGGCCTTTGCCGCTGCCTCGGCCTCGCGTTCCGCCCTGTACGCGGCAAGGAGCTTCACGCCCTTGTCTTCCTTGTGCGTCCGCATGTATTCGTCCAGGACGGGCGACTTGAACTCCACGCGCTTGGTGCTCAGGAGATACTCCAGGATGTCGAGCCGCTCCTGTTCGCAGAGGGACTGGACAGGCGGCTTCCCCTCGAATCCGGGCAGGTTGCAGTCGGCGCCGCAGTCCATGAGCTTCTTTGCGAGGGCAAGCAGGTCGCGTTTCTGGGACGGGCTCTGCGCGGGAATCATGCAGATGTATGCCAGCGGCGTGCAGGAGCCCTTGATGGTCTGCTTCTGGTCGATTTTGCGCGCGGTCTCTTTCTGGAACTTCCGGAACTGCTTGTCCTCCAGCTGGAAATTGACGATGCTGCCGTATTTGATCAGGAGGTCGCAATGCTCCAGCTTCAGCTCGGAAATGGCGTAGAACAGAATCGGCGTCTCATAGTAGTTGAGGCGGTTGTCCAGCATCCGGGGCGTGTGGGCATAGTTCTCGAGGACGCGTTCCAGCAGCTCCGGCGACCCGCGCCGTACCGCGGCGAGGATTTCGCCATAGACGGAATCGACACTCATCGGCAGGCCCGTGTAGTTGCCGGCGTTGAGGCCGCCCAGGCTCGCGCCGCCCAGCTGCCCGCGGGTCACCGAACGGGCATGGAGCGCGCACGGCGCGACGGCTAACGCCGCGGCCGCCAGTGCGGAAAGGATGCCGATGTAAAAACGCAGGATCATGCCAGACTCCCGAAAAGATTTGAAATTAATATGATACGGAAACGGCAAAAATCAAGCGCGTGACAGGAAAACTTCGGATAAAAAACGATTTTTTGTCCGGCGCGGGACGGCGCGGGCTTGCATTTCGCCCGAAATCGGCTATATTAAATGGATTCATGCTTTTTATTCACAATCACATATACATGAGGAAACGCAAATGGGAAAATACCCGTTGGAAACAATTCGGCACAGCGCAGCCCACGTGATGGCGGCGGCAGTGCAGGAACTCTACCCGAACGCTAAATTCGACATCGGCCCCGCGACCGAGGACGGCTTCTACTACGATTTCGACCTGGAAACGCGCCTCACGGCGGACGACCTGGCGAAGATCGAGGCGAAGATGGAAGAGATCGCCAGAGCGCATCTTCCGTTCGAACGCAAGGTCATGACCCGCGAAGACGCCCATGCTTTCCTCGCCGGACGCGGCCAGAACTACAAGCTCGAACGCCTCGCCGACATTCCCGAGGACAGCGAGATCACGTTCTACATCTGCGGCAATTTCACCGACCTCTGCCGCGGCCCGCACGTGGAAAACACCAATGAGATCGGCGCGTTCAAGCTGCTCTCCATCGCCGGTTCCTACTACCGCGGCGACGAGAAGAACCCGATGCTCCAGCGCATCTACGGCACCGCGTTCGCGGACAAGAAGGAACTCAAGGCGTATCTCCAGCGCATCGAGGAAGCCAAGAAGCGTGACCACCGCAGGCTCGGCAAGGAACTCGACCTCTTCAGCATCTCCGAAATGGTCGGCCCCGGCCTCGTGCTCTGGCACCCGAAAGGAGCCTACATCCGCAACGTCATCGAGACGTTCTGGCGCAAGGAGCACCTGGCGCACGGCTACGATCTGCTGTACACGCCGCATATCGGACGCAGCCAGCTCTGGGAGACCAGCGGCCACCTCGGATTCTACAAGGAGAGCATGTACTCCCCGATGCAGATCGACGAGTTCGACTACTACGCCAAGCCCATGAACTGCCCGTTCCACATCGAGATCTACAAGAGCCGCGTGCGCTCCTACCGCGAACTCCCCTGCCGCTGGGCGGAACTCGGCACCGTTTACCGCTACGAGAAGAGCGGCGTGCTCCACGGCCTGATGCGCGTCCGCGGCTTCACGCAGGACGATGCGCACATCATCTGCACGCCGGAACAGATCGAGAGCGAGATCATGGAAGTCCTCAAATTCTGCCTCTACATCTGGAAGACGTTCGGATTCCCGGAGATCAAGGCGTACCTCTCCACCCGTCCCGCCAAGGCGGTCGGCGATCCCGCCCGCTGGGAACAGGCGCAGAAGTCGCTCGTGCAGGCAATCCAGGGCTGCGGTCTGGAATACGAAGTCGACGAGGGCGGCGGCGCTTTCTACGGCCCGAAGATCGACCTCAAGATCAAGGACGCCATCGGACGCGAATGGCAGACCTCCACGATCCAGTTCGACTTCAACCTGCCGGAACGCTTCGGCATCACCTACGTCGGCGCGGACGGCGCCCTGCACCAGCCGTACATGGTCCACCGCGCGCTCTTCGGCTCGCTGGAACGCTTCTTCGGCATCCTGGTCGAGCACTACGCGGGCGCGTTCCCGCTGTGGCTCGCCCCGACGCAGGTCAGCGTGATCCCGATCACCGAGAAGCAGCATGAATACGCGCAGAACGTGGCCGCGGCCCTCCGCAACGCCGGGTTCCAGGTGCTGTGCGACGTCCGATCCGAGAGCATGGGCGCCAAGATCAAAGACGCCCGGCTCCAGCGCATCCCGTTCATGGCGGTCATCGGCGAGAAAGAACAGGCCGAGGGCACGATGGCGGTCCGCTCGCGCCGGGAAGACCAGCTCGGCACGATGGATCTGGAAACTTTCATCAAAAAATTACAATCGGAGCTTGAAAATAAGCTTTGATGTGCTATAGTATAAGCTTATGCGCTTCCGTCATGCCGGCGGAAGCGTTCCGTACCATCTTACATGGAGGGCGTTTACCATCGCCAAGTTACTGAAAAGCAATGACCGTGCGTATTCCGACAAGTCCCTGCTCATCATCGGGGCGGACGGAGAGCAGCTCGGCGTCATGAAACTCGCGGCCGCCTGCCAGGCGGCGCAGGCCGCGCATCTTGACCTCGTGCTCGTGTCGGAAAACAGCAACCCGCCCGTCTGCCGCATCATGGACTTCGGGAAGCTCCTGTATGAACAGAAGAAGAAGCTGAAGGAGCAGAAGAAGAACCAGCAGGCCCAGAAAGTGAAGGAAATCAAATTCCGCCTGCACATCGACACGCATGACTACGAGGTCAAACTCAACCATGCGAAAGAGTTTCTGGGCGAGGGAAACAAGCTGCGCGTGACGATCACGTTCAAGGGCCGCGAACTTTCGCACCCTGAAATGGGATTCGAGCTCGTGTCGCGGATCACGGAAGATCTGGCGGAGATCGCCGTCGTGGATGCGCCGGCGAAACTGCTTGGAAAAAACATCAACATGTCTTTCAATCCGAAAGGCTGATCGAACAAACCGCCGGGCATGGCTGATGGCGTCTGCCTGCCCGGACGAGACAAACCTCTAGAATAAGGAGACCAAACGATGCCGAAAATGAAGACTCGCAAGAGTATCGCCAAACGCGTGAAACGTACCGCCTCCGGCGGCTACAAGTTCACGAAGCCGGGCCGCCGCCACCTCATGACGAACAAGTCCGGGAAGAACAAGCGCCAGAAACGCAACGCCGGACTGCTCGATGCCGCCCATGCACAGAGAATCAAAAAGGCCCTGCCCTACGGCTGAGCTTGAAAAACAGGAGAATCCATCATGAGAGTTACTTGTGCTGTTTATTCGAGAAAACGCCGCAAACGCGTCCTTGAGCGTGCAAAAGGCTTCTACGGCGCCAGCTCCAAGCGCATCCGCACCGCATACGATGCCGTCGACAAAGCGAACGTCCACGCCTACGAAGGCCGCAAGCAGAAAAAGCGCCAGTACCGCCGCCTCTGGACGGTGCGTATCAACGCCGCCTGCCGCGCCCAGGGCCTGACCTACAGCAAGTTCATCGACGGGCTCAAGAAAGCGAACATCGACCTGAACCGCAAAGTCCTCGCCGACCTCGCGGTCAAGGATCCCGCAGCGTTTACGGCCCTGCTTGAAAAGGCAAAGGCCGCCTGCTGACGAACTTGACGGGACGCCCCGCCCCATGCGGGACGTCTCCCCGACAGAATATCTGTTATTCGCGGGCTGCCGCCTCCCGGCATGCCCGCGTTTTTCTTTTTTTCCAAAAGGAGTTTCAACCATGCTGGAAGAACTGCTGAAACAGCTTCAGGCCATCACTGCGGATGCGAAGACGGCCCTGGCCGCCGCCGCGACGCCGGCCGACATCGAAGCAGTCAAGAACCGCACCCTGGGGCGGAACGGCGCGATTACCGCCCTCAGCCCGATGATGGGCAAGCTGCCCGCCGAAGACAAACGCGCGGCAGGAATGGCGTTCAACGAGGCGAAACAGGGCATCCAGGCCGCCCTGAACGAAGCCAACGCGCGCATCAACGCCAAGGCCGCCGAATCCGCGCCCGCCATCGACGTCACTCTCCCCGGCCGCATGTGGCCGTTCGGCCGCAAACACCCGATCAGCCAGACCATCGACGCCTGCTGCTCCATCTTCCGCCGCATGGGCTTTATCGCCGTCACCGGCCCCGAACTCGAGACCGTGTGGTACAATTTCGACGCCCTGAACGCGCCCGCGAACCATCCGTCCCGCGACCCGCAGGACACGTTCTATCTCCCCGACGGTCGCCTGCTCCGCACCCAGACCTCTCCGGTCCAGATCCGCACCATGCTCGGCTCCAAGCCCCCCGTGCGCATCGTCTCCCCGGGCCGCTGCTACCGCCGCGACACCCCGGACGCCACCCACGGCGTGCATTTCCACCAGCTGGAGGGCCTCTACATCGACAAGGACGTCTCCCTCGCCGATCTCCGCAGCACCATCCTGAAGTTCGCGAAGGAATTCTTCGGCACGGACGTCAATGTCCGCATGCGCCCCCACTTCTTCCCGTTCACCGAGCCCAGCGTGGAATGCGATTTCAGCTGCGTGATGTGCGGAGGCAAGGGCTGCCGCGTCTGCAAGAACTCCGGCTGGATCGAGATCATGGGCGCCGGCATGGTCAACCCCGCCGTGCTCCGCAACGTCGGCTACGACCCGGAAGAGGTCCAGGGCTTCGCATTCGGGTTCGGGCTGGAACGCCTGACCATGCTGAAACACCGCATCAACGATCTGCGCATCTTCTCGGACAACGATCTGCGGTTCCTCAAACAGTTCTGAGAAAGGAAGACTGACATGAAACTTTCCCTGTTTAGACTGAAACACTATATCGACATCAGCCTTTCCCCGGAAGAACTCGCCAACGCGCTCACCATGGCAGGACTTGAGGTCGAAGAGATCGAAACGGTCGGCAAAATCCCGGACGGCGTGATCGTCGCCAAGATCATCTCCCGCCGCAAGCACGAGAACTCCGACCACCTCTCCATCTGCGAAGTCTTCACCGGCACGGAAACGCTCCAGATCGTCTGCGGCGCGCCGAACTGCGACGCCGGAAACATCGTCCCGCTTGCCACCATCGGCACGGTCTTCCCGGACGGCGACGGCTCGTTCACCATCAAGAAAGGCAAGATCCGCGGCGTGGAATCGTTCGGCATGATGTGCTCCGCCAAAGAACTCGGACTCAGCGAGGACCACAAGGGCCTCATGCTGCTCCCCGGCACGTTCGAGATCGGCAAGCCGCTTCAGGATTACGTCCCCACCGACACCGTCTACACGCTTGAGATCACGCCGAACCGCCCCGACTGGCTCTCCTACTGGGGCGTCGCGCGCGACATCGCCGCGCTCGTCGGCGGAGAAGTGAAATTCCCCGCGCCCGAAAACGTCCCGGTCGACCTCGCCGGCGACTGGAGCAACCTGGTCACGGTCGAAGCGCCGGACCTCTGCCCGCTGTACACCGCGCGCGTCATCCGCAACGTGAAAGTCGGCGAAAGCCCGGCGTGGCTGAAGGCCTCTCTCGCCGCCATCGGAATCCGCCCCATCAACAACATCGTCGACATCACGAACTTCGTGATGATGGAGCTCGGCGAGCCCCTGCACGTGTTCGACATGCGGTTCCTGAAAGGCGAACGCCTCGTGATCCGCCGCGCGCAGGAAAATGAAAGCATCACCGCGCTCGACGGCAAGAAATACGACCTCACCACGAACGACCTGGTCATCGCCGACACGGAGAAGCCCGTCGCCATCGCAGGCGTCATGGGCGGCGAATACTCCGGCGTCGTGGGCGACACCACCGACGTCGTGCTGGAAAGCGCCTGGTTCGACCCGACGTCCGTCCGCGCCACCTCACGCCGCCTCGGCCTCTCCTCGGAAGCGTCCTACCGCTTCGAACGCGGCGCAGACCGCGCGATGATCGTCCCGGCCAGCATGCGCGCCGCCCAGCTCATCCGCGAGCTCGCCAGCGGCAACATCGTGTCCCCGCTCGTCACGGTCGCCCAGCCCGAAAAGCCCGCGCGCGTCATCGACCTGAAATACGACCGCGTGCGCAGCCTGCTCGGCATGGACGTCGGCAACCGCCGCATCGACGACATCCTGCATTCCCTCGGATTCACCACGGTCCGCCAGTCCGAAACGGGCGCGTCTTTCAGCGTGCCGTCCTGGCGCGACCTCGACGTGATGGGGCCCGCCGACCTCGCCGAGGAAGTCGCCCGTATCCACGGGCTCGACAAGCTCCCGGACGTCCCCATCAAGGCGACGCAGTCCGACATCTCCGGCGATGCCATCCTGAAATTCACGCATCTGCGCGAAGAGCTCGCCGACGTCGGACTCTACGAAATCGTCAGCAACAGCATGATGAGCGAGGGCTCCGCCATCCGCGGCGGCTTCTTCGAGCCCGCCGACCTCATCCGCCCCAACAACCCGATCAGCCTCGACCTCGCGGTCATGCGCCCCTCGCTGCTCCCCTGCCTGCTGGACGCCGTCCGCTACAACGTCGCGCGCAAGAACTACGACCTCGGCTTTTTCGAGATCGGGCACGTCTTCTGCGCAAACCAGGCGAAATTCCCCGAGGAGCGCGACGAGATCGGCATCGCCATCACCGGCTGCGCCCATCCCGAACGCTATTCCAAGGAACGCGGCCAGCAGCTCGATTTCTTCGACCTGAAAGGCATTCTGGAATCCATCCTCACCAGACGCCGCCTCTCCTCGTTCACGTTTGTCCCGGCAACCGATCCGCGGTTTCTCCCGACCTGCTGCGCCGAACTCATCATCGACGGCAAGGCAGCCGGCGTGCTCGGCCAGGCGACCGAAGAGCTCACCAAAGGCATGCGCCTCAACACCCCGCTCTTCATCGCGCTGATTCAGCTTGACAAGCTCTTTGCCGCCAGCAAACGCTCCGAGTACTACGTCCCCGTCTCGCAGTTCCCGAGCGTCTCCCGCGACATCGCGTTCATCGCGCCTGCCAAGCTCCGCAACCAGGAAGTGGTCGACTTCATCCGCAAGCTGCACCTGCCCCACCTCGAATCCGTCTCCATCTTCGACGTTTTCGAGGGCAAGGGCATCGGCGAAGGGAAGAAGAGCCTCGCCTACTCGCTCGTGTTCCGTTCCCCCGAACGCACCCTCACGGACGACGAGGTCAATGTCCTTTACGAAAAGGTCCGCAAGGAACTCGCCGAAGGACTCAAGGTCGAACTCCGCTGAGTTCAAGTTAGAAAAATCGTGCGCGAGCGCAAGCCGCGCACTACTCGACACACTATGTGTGGCGTTCCGGGAATTTCCCCAGGACGCCGTTTCTTTCTGCCCCTTTCGCCCATATTCACCAACACCTAAAAGCATAAGTCTTATATGACCTATATGACCTATTCCCCATCTGCCGTTTGAGGCGGGAAAACGCCGTTTGCCGTTCGCGTCCCGCGGTCAGCTAATCTGTCGAACTCGTTTCTGCGAGTTCTCCGAGGCTCGCGAATGCGAGCCCCCAGCAAAGCGTGGACGCGAAAGCGGCCTCTCCTTAAGATTAAGCGGAATATCTTTATAAAAAAACATCATTTGTATCGGTGACCAACCGAATACAATCGATTTCGCTTTCTTTTCACAACTAACGTCTTTTCTCCTCGAAAACGACAACGTTGTTGAAGAAGACAGTCAATTTCTTTAAGGAGCTTCCCCAGGTGCTTTGGAAACTATTTCCTGAGCACCCCATTTTTCTCTTTCCCGATTCCCCCCCTCGAAAAATCCTGCCAAAAAATGTAAAAAATTATCAAAACAGACGAAAAAAGTTTGCAAAACAAGGGTTTGCAGTGTATATTATTGTGATTTAGAAACAAATAACACCCAACTCATTTTTTTTTGAACAGGAGCTTTTTCCCATGAAAAACAGTTTGTTCGACCTCGAAGACCGCGTCATCGTCGTAACCGGAGCCGCAGGCGTGCTCGCCGGCGGGACCGCCCGCTATCTGCTGGAACAGGGCGCGAAAGTCGTGATGCTGGACCTGAAGCAGGAAGTCGTGGACCAGATCGTCGCCGACGCGAAAGCCACCATCTCCCCGAAAGTCTCCGGCTACGCCTGCAACGTGCTCGACCGCGCCATGCTCGAATCCGTCTACGAAAAAGTCATGGCGGAACACGGCCGTGTGGACGCGCTGGTGAACGGCGCCGGCGGCAACATGGCGGGCGCCATGGTCAATCCCGACCAGACCATCTTCGATCTCCAGTTCGACCAGTATGAGAAAGTGCTCGACCTGAACCTGAAGGGCACGCTCCTGCCGACGATCGTATTCGTGAAAGCCATGGCCGCGCAGAAGAAAGGCGCGATCGTGAACTTCTCCAGCATGGCCGCGAAGCAGGCGATCTCCCGCGGCATCGGCTACTCCAACGCCAAGGGCGCCATCGACAACCTGACCCGCTGGCTCGCCATGGAGTTCGGCATGAAGTTCGGCGAAGGCCTCCGCGTGAACGCCATCGCCCCCGGATTCTTCCTCGGCAAACAGAACCGCGCGCTGCTCGTGAACGAGGACGGATCCTACACGGCCCGCGGCAAGCAGGTCGTCGCGAAGACCCCGATGGGCCGTTTCGGCGACCAGAGCGAAGTCTACGGCTGCATCCACTACCTGCTCTCCGACGCCGCCAGCTTCGTGACCGGCGCGATCATCCCGGTGGACGGCGGCTTCTCCTCCTTCTCCGGCATCTGACCTCACCGCACGCTCAGGAGACACTGCCATGCTGATGGAAGAATCGTTCCGCTGGTTCGGGCCGAACGACCCGGTTTCGCTTCAGACGATCCGCCAGACCGGCGCGACCGGGGTCGTGACCTCGCTGCACCAGATCCCCTACGGCGAAGTCTGGACCGTGAAGGACATCATGGAACGCAAGGAGATGATCGAACGCGCCGGGCTGACCTGGAGCGCGGTCGAAAGCCTGCCCGTCCATGAAAACATCAAGACGAAAACCGGCAACTACGAGGAACTGTACGAGAACTACCGCATCTCCCTGCGCAACCTCGGCAAGTGCGGCCTCTCCGTCATCACCTACAACTTCATGCCCGTGCTGGACTGGGTCCGCACCGACCTGAACTACGAGCTCCCGGACGGCTCCCGGACGCTCTTCTTCAACCGCACCAAGTTCGCGGCGTTCGACATCTTCATCCTCCAGCGCAAAAACGCCGAGGCGGATTTCGCGCCGGAGATCGTGGAACGCGCGAAAAAACTCTTCGAAAGCATGTCCCGCGAGGAAGCGAAGCAGTTCGAGCTCGACATCGTGGACAACTTCCCCGGCTTCAAGGGCGTCACGCTCGACGACGTCCGCGCCATGCTGTCCCGCTACGACAAGATCGGGCGCGCGGAACTCAAAGCCAACCACAAGGCGTTCCTCAACGCCGTCTGCCCAGCCGCCGAAGAGGCGGGCTGCCGGCTCGTCATCCACCCCGACGACCCGCCGTTCCCGATGCTCGGACTCCCGCGCATCTTCAGCACAGCGCAGGACGTGACCGAACTCCTCGCCATGGACGAGAGCCCCGCCAACGGCGTCTGCTTCTGCACGGGCTCTTTCAGCGGCCGCGCGGAGAACGACCTCGTGCCGATGTTCAAGAGCTGTGCCGACCGCGTCGGATTCGTGCATCTGCGCAGCACGGAGCACACGCCCGAGGGCAATTTCTACGAGGCCAACCACCTGGAAGGCGTCGTGGACATGTACAACATGGTGAAAGCCGTCGTCGAGGAGCAGATACGCCGCCTTGAGTCCGGCCGCAAGGACTGGCGCATCGTGATGCGCCCGGACCACGGCCACGTGATCGCAAACGACCTCAACGCGACCTCGCCCATCACGCCCGGCTACTCCGCGCTCGGGCGCATGCGCGGCCTCGCCGAAATCCGCGGCCTCGAATTCGGCATCCTGCACGCCCTCTATCCGAAGTACCTCAAATACTGCGGCAAGCAGGCGTAACAGAAAAGCATTGAAACATTTCAGGACCCGGTTTTCAAAATATGGATTCCGGGTCCGCTTTTTCTCTTTCTGCACAAAGGCGAAAACGGCATGACCGAATCGGAGCTTTACAAAGAACTTGGGACGCTGACAAGGAACAGGGACCAGTGGGAAACGAACATCCCGTATGTCCTGTCGCTTCTGACGTCGGAATCCATCAGGATCAAGGCGAAATCGCTCTGGCTTCTGGGGGAAATGGGGCTGAAATCCCCTGCTGCATTGGGGAACGGCGTTGCCGCGATCGCGCCATTCCGCAACAGCATGGACCCGCTTCTGCGGGAACGCGCCGTCAACGCCCTCGGCAGGATCGGGCGCGGCGATTACTCCCTGATCGAACCGTACTGGGCGGACCTGTTTCGGTTCGCTCGCGACAAAGAGGCAAAGGTCCGGTTGAGCTTCATCTGGGCGTCGGAGAACATCGCCGCAAATACGCCCGATCCGTACGGACCTTTCATGCCGGTATTCGCCGAGCTGCTGCACGATGGCGATGACAAGGTCCGCATGGAAGCGCCGGAAATCTTCCGCGTACTCGGCAAACGCAGGCCGGAGTTCGTCCACCCGTACCTCGACCAGCTGCGGACGATTTCGGAGACCGACTGCAACCGCGTCGTGAGGATCCATTGTCTGGGCGCGATTCGTGCGACATCCGGAACGAACCGCTAAAGAATAATTGTATCGCGCCTGCGATCTTCTTGTGTCACAGGAAAAGCCCAGATGAATGGTTATTGAGGCTTCCGGTCACATGCAAACGGCATGGAGAAAAAGGGACAAAGTTGTGCCAATGCGACAGTTTGGCGCGACATTTTGACACAGTGGCGCACAGAATAACGCGCAAAAAGGGACCGTGCGCCGGAATGGTGCTTTTGCAACTTATTGTAAGATGAATCGTTTCTTTGTTTTTCAAAAACTTGGCATCAAGTATGCTTATTCCAAAGGCGATCACTCGAACAATTCATCAAACCCTTTTTCAGGAAAGGACAGTTACTATGAGCAAGATTCTCGGTATTGACCTCGGTACGACCAACAGCTGCATGGCTGTCATGGACGGCAACACTTTCAAGATCATCCCCAACGCGGAAGGCGCCAACACGACTCCGTCCGTCGTCGCTTTCACCAAGAACGGCGAGCGCCTCGTCGGCCAGACCGCAAAACGCCAGGCGGTCACGAACCCGAAGAACACCATCTTCTCCGTGAAGCGTTTCATGGGCCGCAAGTTCAACGAAGTCCAGGAGGAAATCTCCCGCGTGCCTTACAAGGTCGTCGCGAACAACAACGGCGACGCCTGCATCGAGGCGAACGGCAAGACCTACACGCCGCCTGAGATCTCCGCCATGATCCTCCAGAAGCTCAAACAGGACGCGGAAGCGTACCTCGGCGAGAAGATCACGGAAGCCGTCATCACCGTCCCGGCCTACTTCAACGACACGCAGCGCCAGGCCACCAAGGATGCAGGCCGCATCGCCGGACTCGACGTGAAGCGCATCATCAACGAGCCGACAGCAGCCGCACTCGCCTACGGCATGGACAAGCAGAAAAAGGACGAGCGCATCGCCGTGTACGACCTCGGCGGCGGCACGTTCGATATCTCCATCCTCGAAATCGGCGACGGCGTCTTCGAAGTGAAAGCCACCAACGGCGATACCCACCTCGGCGGCGATGACTTCGACAAGGTCGTCATGGACTGGATCGCAGACGAATTCAAGAAAGAGAACGGCGTCGATCTCCGCAGCGACCCGCAGGCGCTCCAGCGCCTGAAAGAGGCCGCCGAAAAGGCGAAGATCGAACTCTCCTCCAGCATGAGCTCCGACATCAACCTGCCGTTCATCAGCATGAACGCCAACGGCCCCGTGCACCTGCAGATGACGCTGACCCGCGCCCAGCTCGAAAAGCTCACGGACCCGCTGCTTGAACGCTCCAAGATCCCGTGCAACAACTGCCTGAAAGACTCCGGCCTGGCATCCTCCGAGATCAACGAGGTCATCCTCGTCGGCGGCATGACCCGTATGCCGCGCGTCCAGGACGTCGCCAAGCAGATATTCAACAAGGAACCGCACAAGGGCGTGAACCCCGACGAAGTCGTGGCTGCCGGCGCAGCCATCCAGGGCGGCGTGCTCAGCGGCAACGCCAGCCTCGGCGACGTGGTCCTTCTCGACGTGACCCCGCTTTCCCTCGGCATTGAGACCCTCGGCGGCGTCACCACCCGCCTGATCGAACGCAACACCACGATCCCGACCCGCAAGAGCCAGGTCTTCTCCACTGCCGCCGACAACCAGCCCTCCGTCGACATCCACGTGCTCCAGGGCGAACGCGACATGGCAAAGGACAACAAGACCATCGGACGGTTCCGCCTCGACGGCATCGCTCCCGCGCCCCGCGGCGTCCCGCAGATCGAAGTCTCCTTCGACATCGACGTGAACGGCATCCTGAACGTGACCGCTAAGGACCTCGGCACCGGCAAGGAACAGAAGATCACGATCACCGCCAGCAGCGGACTCTCCGAACAGGACATCCAGCGCATGGTCAACGACGCCAAGGCGCATGAGGCCGAAGACAAGGCCGCCAAGGACAAGATCGAAGTCAAGAACCACGCCGATTCGCTGGTCTACCAGACCGAAAAGCAGCTGAAGGACCTCGGGGACAAGGTGCCCGCGGACGTCAAGCAGCCCGTCGAGGAAGCCATCGAAAAGCTCAAGAAGGACATCGAGCGCGACGACACCGAGGCAATGAAAGCCGACACCAAGGCGCTTGAGGAAAAGCTCATGGCAATCGGACAGGCCGTCTACCAGCAACAGCAGGCCTCCGGCGCAGCAGGCGCGCAGCCCGGACCCGACGCCGCCCAGCAGGGCAAGAAAGACGACGGCGTAGTCGACGCCGAAGTCGTGGACGATTGATCGAACAGGTACGACAATCCTGAATCAATAACCCATAACAACCAATACTCAAGGGTGCCTCTGTTAACCGAAACAAACAACAGAGGCATCCGCACAACCAAACAAGGAGTCATGTCACCATGGCAAAAACGCAGAAAATCCAGCCCCTGGGCGATCGCGTCCTCGTGGAACCCGTTGAAGAAGTCGAACAGATCAAGGGCGGCATCTACATCCCCGACACGGCCAAGGAAAAACCCATGTCCGCAAAAGTCATCGCCCTCGGCACCGGCAAGCTCAATGACGACGGCACCCGCTCCACGTTCGACGTCAAGGTCGGCGACATCGTCCTGACCAGCAAATACGGCGGAACCGAGATCAAGCTCAACGACAAGGAATACAAGATCCTCAGCTCCAGCGACATCCTCGCCATCGTCGGCTGAACCGTCATACCAACACAAACGATACATCACAGGAGATAACATATCATGGCTGCCAAACAACTGCTTTTCAATGACGAAGCTCGTCGTCAGCTCCTTTCCGGCGTCGAACAGCTCTCCGCCGCCGTCAAGGCCACCCTCGGCCCCCGCGGCCGCAACGTCGTCCTCGACAAGAAATTCGGTTCCCCGCTGATCACCAAGGACGGCGTCAGCGTCGCCAAGGAAATCGAACTGCAGAACCCCTTCCAGAACATGGGCGCCCAGATGGTCCGTGAAGTCGCCAGCAAGACCAGCGATATCGCCGGCGACGGCACCACCACCGCCACCGTCCTCGCCGAGGCCATCTTCAAGCAGGGCCTGAAGAACGTCACCGCCGGCGCGAACCCGATGAGCCTGAAGCGCGGCATCGACAAGGCCGTCGAAGCCATCGTCGCCAAGCTCGACACCATCAAGAAGGACGTCAGCGAGAGCGAACAGGTCGCGCAGGTCGCCACCATCTCCGCCAACGGCGACGCCGAAATCGGCAAGATCATCGCCAACGCCATGGACAAGGTCGGCAAGGACGGCACCATCACCGTCGAAGAGGCGAAGACCATCGAAACCACCCTCGACGTCGTCGAAGGCATGCAGTTCGACAAGGGCTACCTCTCCCCCTATTTCGTGAACAACGCCGAAGAGATGACCTGCTCCCTTGAGGATGCCTACATCCTCATCAACGAGAAGAAGATCTCCAACCTCAACGACATGCTCCCCGTGCTGCAGGCTGTCGCCAAGACCGGCAAGCCCCTGCTCATCATCGCGGAAGACGTCGAGGGCGAAGCTCTCGCCACGCTCGTCATCAACAAGATGCGCGGCACGCTGAACGTCTGCGCCGTCAAGGCACCCGGCTTCGGCGACCGCCGCAAAGCCATGCTCGAAGACATCGCCATCCTCACGGGCGGCACGCTGATCTCCGAAGACCTCGGCATCAAGCTCGACACCGTCGGACTCGACAAGCTCGGCAAAGCCAAGCGCATCACCATTGAGAAAGAAAACACCACGATCGTCGAAGGCGCCGGCAAGCAGTCCGACATCCTCGCCCGTGTCAACCAGATCCGCAAGCAGATCGAAGAGACCACCAGCGACTACGACCGTGAAAAACTTCAGGAACGCCTCGCCAAGCTCTCCGGCGGCGTCGCCGTCATCAACGTCGGCGCGGCCACCGAGACCGAGATGAAAGAGAAGAAAGCCCGCGTCGAAGACGCCCTCCACGCCACCCGTGCGGCCGTGGAAGAAGGCATCGTCCCCGGCGGCGGCGTCGCCCTGCTCCGCGCCGTCAAGGCACTCGATTCCCTCAAGCTCGAAGGCGACGAGGCTGTCGGCGCCGACATCGTCCGCCGCTCCGTCGAAGAACCGCTCCGCACCCTCGCGGCCAATGGCGGCTTCGAAGGCAGCGTGATCGTGAACAAGGTCCTCGCCGGCAAGGGCGCGGAAGGCTTCGACATCGCCACCGGCGAATACGTCGACATGCTGAAGGCCGGTATCATCGACCCGAAGAAAGTCACCCGCAGCGCTCTCCAGAACGCCGCGTCCATCTCCGGCCTGCTCCTCACCACCGAATGCCTCATCACCGAGATCCCCGAGAAGGAAAAACCGGCGGTCCCGGGCGACGGCGGCATGGGCGGCATGGGCGGCATGGGCGGCATGATGTAATTCATCCGCGCGCCTCTGACATTCGCGCTTCGCGATGAAAACATTTTGTCGAGCGCAAGCGAGTTTTCCGAGGAGTGCAGTGCCCCCAGCGAAGCGGCAAATGATGTGATCTGATCGCATCGGCCGCCGCTAAGCCCGCGTCCCGCAAACGCAAAAACCATCGGCGGGCGTCTGTTTCTTGGTTGGACAGATGCCCGCCATTTTCATGCCCTTGTTTTGAACTACAACACACGCCCCTCCCCCTCTTTGTCCTACTACTATAATCTGCCATTCGCGCCTCGCGGTAAATTAAAGCTGTGCGAGCATCAGCTCGCCTTCCGAGGAGCGAAGCGACCCCCGAAGGGACATCCCCCAGGAAAACGGTTATTGCAAAGACTTCATTCTTTCATTTAAGAGAGAAGGAATATCTTTCTGCAAATCATCCCATCCCGAAGCAGAACGATTCAAGAAGTTGCTTTCCAGTTGATACGTTTGCTTCAGTATCAAGAAATAAATGGCAAACTCAACAAGAAGAATTAAATTAAAAAGATAACCCCAAGAAAAGGGCTGTCTTTTTTTTGCATGGGCATCTTGTTTTCTGATTAGAACTAAATCATCTATAATCACTTCAAACTGCTCTTCTGTTATAAAAGGGAACAAACCTTTAAGGCGTTTTAAAAAGATATCATGTAGTCTTAATGAAAAAGGAATATTACTTTTACGTTTTGTTCCCGTTGGTCTATATTTTGGAAACAAAGATTCATGTAGTCCCTCAAGGTTATAAAGCAATGTAGGCAAAGAATGATTAGTAAACGAAGAAAGATTTTTTATTATCTTCCAATCGTGTAAAATGTAGTCAAAGGACTTATACTGTCTTATGAATGAAGCAAAAAAAGGTTCTATGGATTCTTTTATAGAAGAAAAAGGAAGAAAGACACGATCCACATGTAAATGCTCAAACCATTCATGCTCTAGATTTCCAATATTATATATTTTAGATTCTTTAACGTCAAGATATGTTTTTCGCTTGCCTGTGTGTTGCAAGACATTTAAGGAAAAACGTTTTCTATTCCGTACAATTCCAATTAAATTATATGAAAAAGCTTTTCTTCCGATTACCAAATCGAGGAAAGAATCAACAACCTGTTTATAATAAGACAAACTATTTTCTTCTCCCCAATATGGAATCGTTTTGTTTGACTTTGCTTTTATCACGATGGTTGGGCAATACTTCATCATACCCTCATAAGAGGAGAAATTGTAGTTCATAAGAAATTGCAATTGGATACACACTTTTTCATCAGAAAAAAGTGTTATGGGCTGTTTCTTTTCAAAAAGAAATCCTTTCCTTTTAGGTTGAAGAATAGGCTGAAAAGGAAGAATGCCAAGCCACTCGGCTAAATTTGAACATCGAAAAGAAAGATACTGAAACTTTACTTCATCTTTTGAGGAAAAGAAGGAATCCCCTATCAGGAGATTAAGAAATGAAAAATCAGTATGTGCGGACAATGCGTTGCTACCTCCGCTTGTCCAGTTAATAACAGATGAGTCAAAAAGAGATACCTTTCTTCCATCTGTTGTCTCTCCGTTGATACAAGATATTCTTTCCCCTATGGCAAAGACAATACCATAAAGAGTAAATGTGTGTGTTTTCTCAAATGGATTATATTTCAAAACCCCTAGATATTTTTTTTCGGGGGTATCTGGGAGAAACCACAATCCTGTCAGTTCGAGATTTTTCGGAATATCCATTGTATGTTTTAGAAAAAGATAGTTTCCCTTATGAGATTAATTGCTTACTGTGCACCTTTTTTCAAATTGCAGTCGCGGCAGAGCATTTGGCAGTTGTCCGGGACGGTTTTTCCGCCTTTGCTCCATGGGGTGATATGGTCAGCGTGCATGGCTTCAAACTCAAACGTCTTGCCGCAATAAACACACTTGTGTCCCTGTTTCTCATAGGCGGCTAACGCATCGCGGTGATCGAACGCCCGGATGGAAAGCTTTTTCTCCTCGCCGGTCAAAAGGTATTCATAGATTCCAGACTTTTTCGTTACGTCCTCATCGCCCATAAGACGCTGGAGTTCAAGCTCAAGTTTTTTCGGGTCAAGGTCCGTACGGTTTCCGTGCTGATTGAAGAACAACCCCCAGGGCAGCCCTTTCATCTCCGGACGTTTTTTCGGGAAGATGGCCTGAACCCAATCAATGACAGAGCGGAAATAATTCCAAAGCTGAACAGCGGACGGGTCATTTTGGTGTTCCGCCATATATGCCTCTATCGTCTTGGTTTCCTTGTTCGCCGCCCACAAAATAGCTGTTTCAAGGTATTCCTGACGGATCGACGATCCTTTCAGATAATCGCCTGCGAGTGTGCTGGCCGCGCAACCCGTCTTGGAAAAATAACGCTTGGCGCTTGAGGTCCAGGAACCGGCGTAAACAGCGTTCCGTATTTCCTGATCCGTCAGCTCCTCCCCGGCGATGTTGATGATCCTGAACCACTCCAGTCTTTCGCTGTCCGTCCCGTCGCAGACATAGACGAACAGGGGATAGTTGGATATCTTGTCCTGTTGGTCTTTCGGCAGATTGTAGAAATATTTGTCGTCCACGGAGAAAGAACCATCCAAATACTCGCACAGGGATATCGTGCGTTGCTGACCGTCCAGCACTTCGAACCCGTCCGATCCGTCGTCTTTCTTGACCTTGCACCAGTAGATGACGTTCAGCGGCAGACCTTTCATGACTGTGCGGATGACCTCGTCGCGCTGCTTGTCTTTGTAGACGAACTCGCGCTGATACTTCGGACGGATGTCAAGGCGTCCGCAATAGCCGACCACGCCTTCCTCGGCATCGTTGAAAAAACCATCGAAGACTTCGCCGACGGTTACTTTCAGTTCTTTTATCTCCATGGATCAGCCCTCCTTGGGTGCTTCCGGGTGTTTGTTACGAATGACAAGACGGTCATATAATCTGCTTAATTGAGGTTCGCCTACATCAAGATAAAAACAGTTTCCACCTTTAGTGTAGGTCTTCCCAACCGGAGCATATTCACCTATCGGCCATGCTAAATCCAAGCTGTAACCTAGAATTTCGAACTGATCAGGACAATACTTGTCCATAAACGTAATAGGGACGCCCATCTTTCCAGCATAATCACAAGGGATATCAGCCGTTTTTGAAACTTCGATAGCATCATAATTGACATATTTCGGATACTCAGAAGGATGATACCGTTTTACAAGAATCATTTCCTCATGTCGTTGTTTAATCTCAAGATTTGTAAACCAGCGAATTCCTTTCACACGAATGAACCTTTTTCCATTCCCATCAACGCCGCATCCGGTAGCTGAAAGGGGATAGTCATCGGGAACAAAGAATGCTCTATCTCCTGAATGGATACTAGGTCCAATCCACATCTTGTTTCCCATAATGAAAGGGAATATTTCCTTATATTTCAGAGCATTGACATTCCCGATAATAATAAACTTCTTCTGGTGTTCAATAAGAACAGCAACGTACTCGCGGAACAGACTGAACGGAGGGTTTGTCACCACAATGTCAGCTTCATCCAATAGAGCAAGACACTCCGGCGAACGAAAATCACCGTCTCCTTTCAATTCCGTAAGTTCATTTTCACCGGACTTGAACAATTCGGCAACATCAAGCATATCAACACTGCCGTCTCCGGTCTTGTCATAGACTGTCGTAACGACAGCTTTATACGGCTTGTTTTCGTTTTCCGGTGTTTCTTCAATGATGTCAAAAAGACTTAATTGTTGATTCGCAATAGGGGAACCCGTGTAACACGTGGCAATCAGTTTTTTCAGTCCAAGTCGATTAAAATTGAGGACAAAATACTTGAAAAAGTTACTCTCGAAAGGATCGTCACAATTACAGAAAACAGTCTTTCCTTTGAAATGTTCTCTGTAATGCCGAAGTTCCTTTTCAATGTCGGTCAGCTGTGTATAGAATTCGTCCTGCTTCGCCCTGTTCGCGGCATTAAGCCCCGTATTCTTGTTTGCCATGATTCCCTGTCTCCTTTGCCGACACCATTCGGAATACAAATCAGGGGATTCCCCTGTCATGCCATAACATACACCCTTTTCATATGAATTGCAAGTATAATTCCACTAATTTAATGGATAGGTAATTCAGCTTAGAAAAAGGTTAGGACGCGTTCGCGCCCCCGCTTCGCTGGGGGCGGCTTCGCCGCCTCGGTAAGCTCGCTAGCGCTCGCATTTTTTCATTTTACCGCGGGGCGTGGACGGCGGGAAGAAGAATAAGGAAAAAAAGAATGACGAACCGGCTTGCTGAGGAGTTAACCAACAGGCGGGAAAAAGGAAAGGAAAAAAGAATGGCGAACCGGCTTGCTGAGGAGGTAACCAACAGGCGGGGAAAAGAATAAGAAAAAAGAATGGCGAACTCAGGCGTCTTTTTTCCCGCGGCGCGAGGGATGCACGGACGGCAAAGCGGATGCATGTTCGCCGGGATGCGGGAACTGGTGGATCACTGCGGTCACCACTCCGAAAAGACGCAGCTCCATGCCCTCGGAGAACCGGATGGGGCGGTAGCGCGGATTCGCAGGTTCCAGCGCAATCTGCCCGTCGGCGTTCCGCAGGATCTTCACAGTGAATTCGCCGTCCACGTTCGCGATCACGATGGACCCGTCGAAAGCGTCCAGGCTGCGGTCCACGACCAGGATGTCGCCGGACCGTATCCCCGCCCCGACCATGGAATCGCCCGCCGCACGCACGAAATAGGTCGCGGGCGGATTGCGGACGAGGAGTTCATTGAGGTCGAGCGGGGTCTCGGCGTACTGTTCGGCGGGGGACGGGAACCCGGCGGCGACCGGAGACTCCATCAGCGGCGGCTTCGGCGCCGGAGCGGGATCGTCAGGCGTCATTTGCCGGGATCCTCGTGGAAGATGCAGATGTCCGGCAGATTGCGGTACAGCTCGTCGGAATCCATGCCGTAGCCGACAAGGTATTCCGCCGGAGCGCGGAATCCGAACCAGTCGGCTTTCGCTTTCTTCTGTTCGGGCGGGATGTCCTTGTCGATCAGGACGCAGGTACGGCAGGAGGCCGCGCCATCCGCAAGGATCTTTTTCTGAAGCTCGGCGAGCGTGAATCCGGTATCCAGGATGTCGTCGATCAGGAGGACGTGGCGTCCCGTCAGGTGGAGTTTCAACTTGCTGCGCATCGCAAGCTGTCCGGTGGAGGCGTGGTGCAGGTAGGAGCCGGCCGCCAGGGAGTCCACGCAGACAGGCACTTCGATCCGGCGCAGCAGGTCCGCCGCGAAGAAAAGCCCGCCGTTCATCACGACCACGGCGGTGAGTTCGAGCCCGGCATATTTGCGGGAGATGTCGGCTGCCAGTTCATCAACACGATGGTGAAGAGTAGCCTCGTCGTACAGGGGGATCAGGGGGACAAGCATCGGGGGGTCAGGCTCCTTTTTCGGCTGCTTTTTTCAGCGTCCCGGTCGTGGAGTAGCCGGGAACGAACGGGATGAAACAGATCTCGGAGCGTGCATCAAGCAAAGCGCGGCGTTCATCGGGATCGAGGGAATCCACCGTGTAGTCGCCGCCTTTCACATAAACGTCGGGCTTCAGCGCAGCCAGCTCGGCGTCGCACCGGGACGAACGGAATATGATCACGCCGTCCACGAACTCCATGCACGCCAGCAGGAACGCGCGGTCGTCCTCCGCGTTCACGGGGCGCGACGGGCCTTTCAGGGCGCGGACGGATTCGTCGCTATTGATGAGGACAAAAAGGCGGTCGGCGAGGGAACGCGCCTGCATGAGGTATTCGGCGTGTCCGCGGTGAAGCAGGTCGAAACAACCGTTCGTGACCGCGAGCTTGCGTGCGGCGGAAGCAAGTTTCAGCCGGGCGTCGACCGCCTGCTCCAGCGTCATGACTTTGGTGCGGGGATCGTTCATGTCAGTCTCTTCTTTCTTTCCGGCTTCTTGTGGGCATGTAGACTTTCTCCTCAATGCGGACGGAATCGATGCCGAAAAGCCACTGGATGCCGTTTTCAATGGAACTGATGTCATGTTTGCGAAACGTGTCGGAGGTGCTATCTCTGCCTTCCACCAGGCCGGCGGCGTTCAGGAAAAGGTTGGAATCCTGAAGCGAGGAGAAATCGTTCTTCATTGACGACGAAGACGGCGGGTTCAGAAGCGACACCAGCCGGGTGTTGTCAGACAGCTGGTCCTTGAAATACGCGCCGTCTTCGGGCGAACCGGACTGCTTGCGGTCGTCCGCCGTGAACGGGATCCTGTCGTCGCCGTAATCCCAGGAAGCGATCCTCTCGCCCTCCTGGGACGAAAAGCCGGCGGCGCTGTCCCGGTCGGCATTTTCACGGGCGTTAATGAGCACGGAAACGCGGTCGGAACTGACTGCGGCGACCAGCAGAAACCCGATGAAAGCGGCGAGGATCGCGACCAGCGAGACCGCGAGCTCGGCGAACGCCTGTCCGGATTCGCCGCGCCGCAGTCCGCGCCTGATGGTCCCGGCCGCACGCCAGTTCATTTTCCGGACTCCTTGTCCGCCGCCGGAGCCGCGGGCTCTTCATCGTCTTTCGAGAGGAACAGGTCGGCGGGGGCTTTCGCCTCCTCAACCCGTCCGGCGTCGCGCTTGTCGAACTCGACGCGGGTGCGCCAGTCCTGGCCGAACAGGAAAAGCTCCTGCACGACGTAGAAATCGTTTTCCTTCTTGACGCCGCCGAGCTCAAGTTCGCGGTACGGCTTCGTCTTCTCGTCCGGGAGCGTGCGGAACCAGTGGGCTTTCAGCGGGAAATAGTATTCCTTGCTCAGCCACACACGCACGTAGTCGTTCTCGCCGCCTTTCAGCACGAAGACGCGGCAGTCGATCGTCTTCACGCTCTCGGGCTTCTCCTCGCGCACGAGGTCGCGGTAAAGGAATCCGAGCGTCAGGTCGGACGGCATGATGCCGTACAGGGAGAGCCGCGTCTTGTCCTTGTCCGGGACATCGGTCTCCTGCGTGAAGACGGGCGGCGTGTCAAACGTCTGCCCCATCTCGTAGTACTCGTTTCCGGCGAACACGAGCTGGGCGATCACGCGCTTGGGGGTGAAGCGGATGCCGACGCGGATCGTATCCTTGACCGCGCTGGAGCCGCTGCGGCGGTGCGTGGCGGTCCCTTCCATTTTCGCCCAGGATTCCCCGGCGGGAGCGCGCCGCGCCAGCCTCAGGAACGCCTCGGCGGAGATCTTGCCGGGGTCCTGCGTTTCCGGGAAGAGCGCCTGCAGGATCTCCGGCGGCAAATCCTTTTGGGGTTCGGGTTCGTCCGCCGCGGACGCAAACGCCGTCACGGCGAGGAGCAGCAGGGCGCTGAAAAACATTCGGGGGGAGAAATGCGTCATGGTCATTTTCCTTTCTTGGCTGAGGGAGCACCGCTCCCGGACGCCTTCCGTTTCGGCGCGGGACGGACCGGGACGGACGCCTTTTCCGGCGCGACGGAAGACACCTTGACCTGAAGCTTCAGCGGCTTCGCGGGACGGAATTTCTTCGGAGCGGGTTTGCGCACCGGGGCTTTGCGGGAAGCAGCCGGGACAGCCCGGACCGCTTTCGCGGAAGATTTCAGCGAAATGACCGGGAGTTCCGCCGGGCGTCCGGTTTCCTTCTCGGTAACGATTTTCACATCCAGGGAAAGCTTCTCCGCGGGCTTGAACGTTTTGACCGGGGCGGGCTTGCTTTCCGGCAGGGGATGCGGTTCCGGCGCCTTGAGGGGGATCTGGCCGACGGTGAACGAGGTGTTCGGATGCTTCGTGTAATTCACGATGAGCGTCGGCTTTTTGAACTCGAACTGCGGCGTCGCGGGCTTGGGTTTGCTTTCCGGCTTCGGCTCCTCGGGTTTCTTTTCCTCCGGCTTCGGCGCAGGCGGCGGTTCCGGTTTCTTTTCCTCCGGCTTCGGCGCAGGCGGCGGTTCCGGTTTCCTGTCCTCGGGTTTCTGTTCGGAGACAGGTTGCGTCTTTGCGGGCGCCGCGGGCTTGGCAATTTTATCAGGTTCCTCAGGCTTCGCGGGCGCCGCAGGTTTAACCGGTTCCGCGGGCTTCGCGGCGGCAGGCTCGGGCTCAGGTTTCTTCTCTTCGGCGGGCGGCATGGCGGGCGTTTTCGCCTCCGGCTTGCTCTCCTCGGGCTTGTCTCCGGCGGAGGCAGCGCCGTCCTGAGGCTCCTTTTTCGCCTCGGGTTCGACCTGCTGGAAGAGGTAGTCGTCGTACTCGTAGAATTCGTCTTTCCGCACCTCGGAGCGCTTCGGGACGAATGCCTTGACGTTCTTCGGCATCGCGATCTTCAGGACCTCGTCGATCGTACGGACGAAATGGAACGAAATCTTGCTGCGGACTTCCTGCGGGACATCCTCCAGGTCTTTCTCATTGTCGGCGGGCATCACCACGTCGCGGATCCCGGCGCGGAGCGCGGCGATCACTTTCTCGCGGACGCCGCCGATGGGCGTGACCTTGCCGCTGAGCGTGATCTCCCCGGTCATGGAGAGGCGGGGCCGCACGGGCTTGTTCGTGAGGAGCGAAACGATGGCGGTGGCGAGCGTGATGCCGGCGGACGGACCGTCCTTGGGCGTGGCGCCGTCGGGCACATGGATATGGAAATCGTTTTCCTTGAAAAGCTTCTGGTTGATCCCGAGTTCCTTGGCGTGGCCGCGGACGTAGCTGAACGCGGCAAGCGCGCTTTCCTTCATAACGTCGCCGAGCGAGCCCGTAAGCTTCAGGTCGCCGCGTCCGGGCATTTTCGCGGCCTCGACTTCGAGCGTGGTGCCGCCGAAACTGGTCCATGCCATGCCGGTCACGATGCCGACGCGCGGGACGTTCTCGCTCTCGTCGCTCGTAAACTTGCGTGGCCCGAGGAGTTCGCGGACCAGGGCGTCGTCCACCACGACGGGTTTTTCCGGCGCGCTGCCGCCGTCCTGTTCGACAAACCTGCGGACGAGCTTGCGGCAGACGGAGGCGATCATGCGTTCCAGATTGCGGACGCCGGCCTCCATGGTGTAGTGTTCGATGATCTCGTACGCCGCGCTGTGCTTGAAGCGCACGAACGAGTTGTTGAGCCCGTTTTCCACCATCTGGCGCGGGATGAGGTAGCGTTTCGCGATCTGCTCCTTTTCGAGCGCGGTATAGCCCGGCAGGCGGATGACCTCCATGCGGTCAAGCAGCGGACGAGGGATGGATTCCAGCACGTTCGCGGTCGCGATGAACATCACCTTGCTGAGGTCGTAGTCCGCCTCGAGATAATGGTCGTTGAACGCCTTGTTCTGTTCCGGGTCAAGCACTTCGAGCAGCGCCGAAGCCGGGTCGCCGCGGTAGTCGTTGCCGAGCTTGTCGAGCTCGTCCAGCATGAACACAGGATTGACCGTCCCTGCCCGCTTCATCCCCTGGATGATGCGCCCCGGGAGCGCGCCGATGTATGTGCGGCGGTGACCTCGGATCTCGGCCTCGTCCTTGATGCCGCCGAGCGACATGCGGACGAACTTGCGGCCGAGGGAGACGGCGATGGAACGTCCGAGCGAGGTCTTGCCGACGCCGGGCGGGCCGATGAAGCAGATGATCGGCGACTTGTGGTTCTTCTTGAGCTGGAGGACGGAGAGGAATTCGAGGATGCGCTCTTTCACGTCCTTGAGGCCGTAGTGGTCGGCGTCCAGGATCGCGGCGGCGTCCTTCACGTTCACGCGGTCCTGCGTGGCTTCGGTCCACGGGACGCTGAGGAGCCAGTCGATGTAGGTGTAGGAGATATTGTACTCAGGCGAGGACGGCGGCACCATATTGAGGCGCTCGATCTCCTTTTCGAGGATGGCGCGGACCGGATCGGGAAGCTTCTTTTTCTCCATCCGGTTCGTGATCACCGCCACGTCCGGGTTGCGGTTCCCCTCGCCGAGCTCCTCCTTGATCTGCTTGAGCTGTTCCCGCAGGAAGAACTCGCGCTGCTGCTTCGACATGGCATCGTGCACCTGGCTCTGGATTTCGGAGCCGAGCCGCAGGACCTCAAGCTCGCGGTTGAGGAGGATCGTCAGGAAATGCAGGCGGTCCTGCAAGTCCAGGGTGGCAAGCAGGACGACCTTCTCCGCGAAAGAGATGTTGAGCGTATCGGCGATAACGTCCGTGATGCGCGAATTGTCCGTCATGTTCAGGACGGCGATCTTCAGCTCCTCCGGGAAGTTCGGCGCGAACGAAATCACTTCCTGGAACTGCTTGGTCGCGTTGCGGACCATCGCCACCGTCTCCATGGACGTATCCTGCATGGCGGGGATGCGATGCACCCTCATGACCATGTACGGCTTTCCCGGCACCAGCGCCATGAAGCGGCAGCGGGAAATGCCCCTCACCAGCACGCGGACCGTGCCGTCCGGGAATTTCAGCGTCTTAACGATGCGGGCGAGGACGCCGACGGACGAAATGCGGCGCTTATTGAGCAGAAATGAACTTGCGTTCGGGTCGAAAGCCTTGCCCTTGATCAGCTCCCGCATGGACTCGTCGTCCGGGATCTCCGGGAACAGCGCGATCATGCGGTCCCCGGACGATGCGGCGTCCATCAGCGCGATCATGCCGGGATCGTTCAGCACGAGCGGCGTGAGGGCATACGGGAACACCACGATGCCGCTCAGGATGAGCGACGGGGCATCCACGATGCTGTCCTCGGAGGAATCGTTTTTGGACGAATCGTTCCCATTTTCCCCCGAAACGGTTATATTGACAGGCACGGAGGACACGAGGTCCTTCGTCTCCTTGAAATCCATGTCCTGGGTGTCTTTGGTGTCTTTCATTGGTTCCCTTCCTGGCGGGGTCCTGATGCCCGCCATTACATAATGTAACGCGTCAACGTGCGTTTGGCAAGTGGAAAAGTCGTTTTTGTGGCACGATTCGCCGTTTTTCGGGAAAGCGCGCCGCCCCGTCGCCCCGCGGAACGAAGAAAAACCGCATGCGCCACATCGCCAGCCTTGAAAAAACGCGATCCGCGTGTACAGTAGTTTGGATCGTCTTTTTTCCGGATCGCCGCAACGGCTTCAGGCGGCATCCGGCCATCGTTTTTTTAAGGGAAATGACCTATGACTTCTGAACTCAACGGCGGCCCGGTCCTCATCGCCGGATGCGGCGTCAGCGGCAGGGCGGCCGCCAGACTCGCCGCCAGGCTCGGCATCGCGTTCGCGCTCCTCGACGAACAGGACAACGATTCCCTGCGGGCGTTCGCCGCCTCGCTCCCCAAACAGCCCGAATCCGTCTTCTTCGGATTCCGCGCGGAGGACCCGCTCCCGCATTTCAGCCGCACCATCCTGAGCCCCGGATTCCGGGCGGGAAATCCCGTGCGGGCGAAACTTGCCGAAGTCTCCGGGCAGCTTCTGGGCGAACTGGAATTCGCGCTCGAATCCTGCGGCAAACCGTTCGTCGGCATCACCGGCACCAATGGCAAGACGACCACGACCGAGCTCACCGCCGAACTCTTCCGCGCCGCCGGAGTCCGGGCGTGCGCCTGCGGCAACAACGGTTACGCGATGAGCGACGCCGCGATTGACTGCCTCGACGGGAAACTGGACCTCCCTGTCGTCGAGATCAGCTCGTTCCAGCTCGAGATCATGCCTGTGCCGCATCCGGTCGCCGCCGCGGTCCTGAACCTTGCGTCCGACCACATCGACCGACACGGCAGCATGGAGGCGTACGCCGCCGCGAAATTCAAGCTCCTCGGCGATCCTGCCGCCGCCTGCGTGGTGAATGCGCGCATCCTGGACCGGTTCAAGCCCGCCGCCGGGCAACGCGCCTGCACGTTCTCGGCGGACATGCCCGCCGACTTCACGCTGAAAGACGGAGCTCTCGCATTCCGCGGGCACGCCATTCTTCCGATTGAAAAACTGGCGCTGAAAGGCGTTCATAATTTGGAAAATGCGCTGGCATCGCTCGCGCTTCTGTCGGCAGTCAAAGGTGAAGACGCCCCGTTCGATCCCGCCGTGACGGATGCGCTCGCGAAATTCGAGTCCGGTCCGCACCGCCTGGAACGCTTCCTGACTGCGGACGGCATCCAATACATCAACGATTCGAAAGCGACCAATCCCCATGCCGTGAACGCCGCGCTCGAAGCAGTCGGGGGCGACCGCAACGTCGTGATCCTGCTGGGCGGACTGGACAAGGACATGGATTTCGCGGAACTCGCCCCGAGCCTGAAGCACCTGAAACACGCAGTAGTCTTCGGGTCGTGCGGGCAGAAGATCACCGCATATCTCGAAAAGGAAGCCGTGCCGTTCTCCTTGTGCGCGACGTTCCCAGAAGCTGTCGGGGATGCCGTCGCGCACGCCGTTTCCGGCGACGTGGTCCTGCTCTCGCCCGCCACCGCCAGCATGGACATGTTCCGCGATTACAGGGACCGGGGCGACCAGTTCAAGGATTTGTGCCGGAAATTTGCGGCGCATGCCCGGACCCCCATGGAACAAACCGCGAAATGACGTGTCTAAGGGTTCTGATGCCGGGTTCCCCGCAGCATCCGCGCAGCTCCGTTTCCCGTCCGGGGACCGGAGGCCGGAGGTCCGGCGGGGACGGCCGGGCGTCCCTTTTCCCGGAAACACAACCCGTGGGCGGCTAGTCCCGCCCGGAGGAAGCACAGCGTCATGTCATTCTTGAATGGTAGCATATTATGGAATCTGCTCTGGATCATCCCGTTGATCCTCGCGGCGGCGATCGCGGGCGGAGCGCGCCGCGGCAAACTTCTTCGCAAGATGTTCGGCACGGATGAACGCGCCGCGCAGTTCTCCAACGCCTCGCACGGCAAACGTGTTTTCCGCATCATTCTTCTTACCCTTGTCGTCCTGCTCCTGGCAGTCGCCGCCGCGCGTCCGTCCTGGGGCAAGCAGGTCATGCAGGACACCTCCACGGGCCGCGACCTGCTGGTGCTGTTCGACGTCTCCCGGAGCATGCTCTCCGATGACGTGAAGCCTAGCCGCATGGGCCATGCCAAGTGGCTCGTGCGCGAAATCGTCAAGAACAATCCCGGCGACCGGTTCGGACTGATCGCATTTGCAGGGGAAGCGTTCCTCGTCTGCCCGCTCACGGTCGACCGCGCCAGCTTCATCCGGCTGGTGGACGACCTCGACACCGACACGATTCCCGTCGGCGGCACAAACGTCCAGCTCGCGCTTGAGGAAGCCGTGAAGGCGTTCAAGGGCGCGCAGGGCACGCACAAGGCCGTCATCCTCGTGACGGACGGCGACGAACTTACAGGACGCGGCGCATCCGTCGTCGGCGAACTCGAAAAGGCGCAGATACCGATCTTCGCCGTCGGCGTCGGCGACCCGGCGAACCCGGCTGTCATCCGCGTCCCGGGCGAGGACGGCCAGCTCCGTGTGCTCACGGACCGGAGCGGCAACCCGGTCAAAAGCCCGCTCAACGAGCCGCAACTGACCGAGCTTGCGCGCCGCACGGGCGGCATCTATGTCCGCAGCACCGCCGCATACAGCGGCATCGACGAACTCGAAACGCGCATCAAGATGCTCGACCGCAGGGAAAGCGAGGACTCCGTATCCATGTTCCGCCCCATCGAGCGTCCCGCATACCCGCTCACCGCAGCCATCGTCCTGCTCGCGCTTTTCTTCTGCGTCTCGGAAACGCGCCCGCGCACGATTCAGACGGTCTTTGCGCTCGCGGCGCTTCTGCTTTTCGGATTGCCCGCGCAAACCAGCGCGCAGGCCGCTCCCGCACAGGCAGCACAGATCCAGGCGGACGCCGCTGCGGAAACGGAACAGGAACAAGCAGCGCAGGAGCCTGTCAAGTCGCCTTCCGAACTCTACAACAGCGGGCTGGAACAGCAGCAGGTCGAACACGACAACGAAAAAGCCCAGTCTTTCTATGAACGCGCCATCGCCGCATCCGAAAAGGAGCCTCTCGTGCGCGCTTCGTCCTATCAGAACATCGGCGTGATCTCTCACCTCGACGCCCGCACCAGTTTGCAGGACGCCGCGGAAAAGCTTCAGATGCAGGACCTCGACGCCGCGGGCAAGGGTGTCGACGAAGCCATCAACCGCCTCAACCGCGCCGAAGACCTCTACCGCGAAAGCATGCGTTCCGCTTCCGGGGACGCATCCGTCATCCGCAACCAGCAGCTTCTTCTCGCGGACCGGAAGCAGGCCGAGCAGATGAAAAAGCAGATCGAGGAGCTGAAGAAGCTCATGGAACAGGCACGCCAGCAGACGCAGCAGGCCCATGACCAGCAGCAGCAGGAAAACCAGCAGAATCAGGATCAGCAGGACCAGCAGTCCGAACAGGACCAGCAGCAAGGCGAGCAGGACCAGCAACAGCAGCAGGACCAGCAACAGCAGTCCTCCGAGCAGGATCAGCAGTCCTCTGAACAAAACCAGGAACAGCAGGGCGAACAAAACGACCAGCAGCAGTCCTCCGAGCAGGATCAGCAATCCGCGCAGGACATGACGCGTCAGGCTGAGGAGAAAGTCTCCGAACTTGAACAGAAAGCCTCCGAGATGAACCAGGAACGCCAGAAGCAGGCCGCGCAGCAGGCCCGCGAGGAAATCCAGAAAGCCCGTGAGGAGCAGGAACAGGGCAACGGCGAAAAGGCCGAAGAACACCTGAAGAACGCCCTCGACACGCTGAACCGCAACCAGCAGGAACAGCAGGGCGAACAAGGCGAACAGGATCAGCAGGAGCAGCAGGGCGACCAGGACGACCAGGAGCAGAACGAACAGCCCGAGCAGCAGAACGGGCAGCCCCAGCAGGCCGATCCCCGGGAAGCGCAGCAGCAGGATCAGGGCGACATGGACAAACAGCAGGCGGAGGCCGTTCTCAATATGATGTCGAAAGACGAACTTGATTTCAAGGACGTCAACCAATCGCGCTCAAGCCGGCTGAACAACCGTGTGGAAAAGGACTGGTAAGCCATGCTCAGCAGTAAAATATTCTCCCGATTCTTCGCTTTCTTCCTCTTTCTTCTCGCGTTCGCAGCAGCGGCCGCCGACCTGAAAATCACCGTCCAGCCGCGCAACATCACGGTCGGCATGCGCGGCTACATGGAGATCTCGGCGGAAAACGTGAGCCGTCTGCAGATCAAGGAAATGCCCAGGCGCGTCTCCGGCATCGAGTGGAACAGCGGCGTTTCCAGCGGGTCCAGCATGTCCATCATCAACGGCGTGACTTCCTCAAGATACACACTCCGCGTGCCGTTCACCGCCCGCGAGGAAGGCGAATTCACGGTCCCGTCGTTCGAGGTCATCGTGAACGGCAATTCGCGCCAGCCGGAAAAGACGGAGCCGTTCAAGATCAAGATTTCCGCCATGCCGAAGATCGACCCGGCGCAGACCAATTCCAATGAGCCGGTCTACGCCCGCATGACGATCCCCGGCGTTGAGGAAGGCAAGCCCGCCTCGTTCTGGGTCGGCGAGGAGATACCGCTCCAGCTCTCCATTTTCGTGCGGACGCCCTACGAACTCCGCCTCACAAACTACCCGGAGATTACGTCCGCCAACGGCAGGATGTCCATCCGGTTCCACGACTACCGCAAGATCAACCCGGAAGCGCCGAACTTCGAGTCCGTCTCCAGCCACAACCAGCGCCTCGGGAACATCCCGTACACCGTGTACGATTTCGACTCCAAATTCCGCGCGCTCTCCGCCGGACAGCTCCAGCTCCTCTCCGAAACGAACGCCATCCTGCTCGACGAACGCGATTTCTTCTCCGCGTTCAACAGTACGCGCCGCACGCTCCGGGGCGCCTCGCCGGTCATCACGATCAAGCCGCTCCCCGCGGCGCCCGCCGACGCGCCGTACGTCGGGCTCATCGGCAAATGGGAGCCGGAGGCGTCCCTTTCGCCCGGGCCGTACCGCATCGGCGAACCGCTGAGCCTGAAGATCAACTTCACCGGCGAAGACCAGACCGAGATGCTGAACATGCCGAAGATCGAGCCGGAACACTTCCGCGCCTATCCGCCCGAAACGAAGGAAACGGCGTCCGGCGTCTCCGTGAACTGCATCCTCATCCCCGTCGAGGAGGGGAAACAGACCATCACGTTCTCCTGCTCCACGTTCGATCCCGCGTCCGGCAAATACATCCCGTTCAAATTTGAACAGACGATCCAGGTCGACAAGGCCGCATCCGGCGTCGCGGCGATCCCGGCGGGCGCCGCGGTCGTGAACGCCGATCCCGACCTGATCTCGCGTCCGGGCACGGCGTCCGCCCCGGAAAGCATCCTTTACCTGCACAACGAAAACGACGGCGGACGCGTGGCGATCCCGCTGATCTTGAACGCGCTCTGGATTTCGCTCGGCCTGCTTCTCGCCGGACTCGCTTTCGCGGGCATAAGCGCCGTTGCCGCAGCGCGGAAACGCGCCCTCGAATCCGATCCCTCCGCACGCAGGCGCATCGACGCTCGTTCACGCCGCGCCGCGCTGGCATCCGCCATCGAAAAGACGCCGCCGCAGGACCTGCCGGACAAGGTCGGCGCAGATTTGAGCGCGTTCTTCAACGACATGCTCGACCTGCCGCCCGGAACCGCCCTCGGCGAAACGGCGTCCCGCGTGAAGGAGCAATCGCCCGAACTGGGCCGCCAGCTCGAAGACCTCGCGAACATCGCATGGATGCCATCGCTCCGGGATGAACTCAACGAGAAATTCCGCAAACAGCTCGCGTCCGCGGTCCGCAAGTTCGGCGTCCTCGCCGCAGTCCTTGCCGCGCTCTTCCTCGCCGTGCCCGCGAATGCCGCGGATGAGCAGCCGCAGGAAACCGCCACCGCAGAAGAAGCCGCAGCGCTGCCGAAGAACTCCGACGAGGCGAAGACCGCCTACGACGCCGGACAGTTCCGGCAGGCGCTGGACTACTACGCCTCGAAGATCGACCCGCGCAACGTTTCGCCCGCCCTGCTCTACAACATGGGCAACTGCTTCTACCAGCTCGGCGACTACCCGCGCGCCCTGGTCTGCTACGAACGCGCCCGCCACCTCCAGCCGCGCGACTCCGACATCTCCGGAAACCTGGAGCTGACGCGCCGGAAACTGCTCCTGCCGCCCAAGTACCGCGTGGAATCGCCCGCGGACTTCATGGCTGCGGCGCGCGATTTCCTGCGCGTGGACGAATGGCTCGTACTGTGCGCATGCGGCCTCACGCTCATCCTGCTCGCTTTCGGCATGTTCGTCCGGCGGTCTTCCAGCCTGTGGCAATGGCCGTTCTATACCGGGATCGTGGTCGCGGTCATCTGTTCGGCCGCGCTCATCGCGAAAGTCTCCGCCGACGATCCGGCGCGGGAAGCCGTCGTCATCGTCCGCAACACGCCGCTGTACAGCCTGCCGTCCGCCGAGTCGGGCCGCGTGGAACAGTACCTGAAACCCGGCGCGGAAGTCCTCATCGAGGAGAACCGCATGGACTGGGTGCGCGTGCGGCTGGAAAACAACGACGAGGGCTGGGTGCGCGGCTCGAACCTGGCATTGCTCTGGAGCAATTCGCCTGCCGATGTGGCGGCGCAGCCGGAACCCGCGCCGTAAGCCCATCCGGGGCTTCAAAACAAACAAAAAAGGAGGGGAACCCATGAAACGCGTTATGTTATCCGCCGTGCTGGCACTCGCCTGCGCGCTGCTGTCCGCCGCGCCGCCGTCCGATTACGTGATCCGGCTGCTCAACGGCGTCACGCTCGAAAATGCCACCGTCGACAGCATGTCCGGCTCCCGTGTCGTCGTGACCGGACGCCTGCCGGACGGGAGCATCACCACAAAGACAGTGAGCTTCGCCGACCTCACGCCGGAATCGCGCGACGCACTGATGTGGGACATGCGCGACCGCCTCATGCTCGACTCGAAGCCAGGGTGGTTCTTCTCCGGGCCGGCATCCACAAACAACGACCTCCCGCAAACACAAAGCTCCGGCGGCGGCATCCTGGTCCCCGCGGACTCTCCGATCGTGCTCCCGGGCGCGCCAGGCCGCATCGCCCTCACATCCATCACGGAGCTGACCAACGGCACGCTCGGATGGGCGGCCTCGTGGGACGGCGGATTCGTGGCGCAGCCGCAGCAATTCGGGCGTATCTACGTCTACGGCGTGATGCTGCTTCAAGGCTCCACCTGGTACGGAAACGTCTATCCCACCTGCCGGACCATCTGGTGGAAAGGGAACTATTTCCCGTGTTTCGCCACCACGCCCGATTTCGCCAAGCGCATCAACGCCATGACGAGGGCAAGCGGCGAAGAAATGATGCAGTGAACGCCGGGAGACGTCCGTCCGGCGGATGATCGCGTTAAGAACGGCGCTTTAACGTTAATATTCTTATAAAATAGGGTCATTTTTCCTGCAAAGGGCGGAAAGCGTCTTGAAAACGGCTTGACTTCATGCTATATTCACCTTGAAACCCGAATTCAACCTCAAGGGTAACTCCAAAAATTTGATCGGATGGATTTTCAGTGTATAGGCGAACAGGACAATGCAGGAAGATTTGAGCGTGGCTACCTGAAGGTAACCACCGAAAATCTTACCAATTGGACTTTGCACAGACGCGAAAAGCCGCCGAAAACTAATTTTTAGAGGTGCCCTAAAGTTTCTAGGAGAATCATCATGAAACGCTTCCTGCTTTGCTCGGCACTGGTGGCTTTCGCCGCGATCTCGTCCGCCGCGGCGGAACCCTCGCAGCCACTTTCCACGCCCGTCGGACGCCTGCTCTCGACCCCGCATGAAATGACCATCGCCGTCACGGCGGAAAGCGATGCCTGGACCGGCACGCTGCTCCATCAGCAGGGCGGCCAGTGCGGCTTCTCGCTCTCAGGAGGCGGTGGCGGAGGACGCGGCGGCTTCGGTGGCGGCGGCTTCGGCGGCGGCTTCGGCGGCGGACCCGGCGGTGGCGGCGGTTGGGGCCAGCAGCCTGCACAGCAGGGCGGTCTCCGCCTGAACGGCGTCCAGGGCGCTGCCAACATCGACGGCAGCCGTCTGCCGAAAGACAAGCCCGTGAAGCTCGTCATCGTGGCGAGCCAGAAAGAACACCGTTTCGAGGTTTATGCCGACGGCGAACGCATCGCGCAGTCCCGCGCCAACAACGTGATCGGCGAGCCCACGTGGCGCCCGATGGCGATCGGGTCCGACGCAAACGGCAACAGCCGGTTCAACGGACGCATCGACTACGTGGCTCTGTGGGACCGCGCGCTCTCCGCAGACGAGATCGCGAAGCTCAACGCAGCTCCCGACGCCGCCACGGGTTTTACCGATGCTAAAGCGAATTACTCCTGGGACGTCAAGGCCGCCAAGCCCATCACCGGCGGCGTGCCGCTCTTCCCCATCCGCGGCGTGAACGTCTCCAGCGACGCCTCCGCGCCGTCCGATCCGCTCACCGTCTGGTTCCGCCGCGTGCCGACCCAGTGGACCGACATGATCCCCATCGGCAACGGCCACATGGGCGCGATGATCGCGGGCCGTCCCGAACGCGAATATCTCATCCTGAACGAGGACACGATCTGGGCGGGCGGTCCGTATGACCACCTGAACCCGGACGCCACGCCCGAAAAGCTCGCGCAGATGCGCCAGCTCATCTTCGACGGCAAGGCGGACCAGGCAGGAAACATCGCGAACAGCAGCTTCATCTCCCGTCCGAGCGCCGAAATGGCGTTTTCAGTGGCAGGCGCGCTCGGGCTTGACCAGGACACCGGCGACGGCGACGTGACCGGCTACATCCACAGCCTGAACATCCGCGAGGCCGTCGCGCAGACCAAGTTCACACGCGGCGGCGTGACCTACACCCGCGAATACTTCGCCAGCTACCCGGACCGCGTGGTCGTCGTCCGCCTCACCGCCGACAAGCCCGCCAGCATCACGCTCTCCACGTTCCTCGGCACTCCGCAGGACTATCAGAACGTCACGGTCGGCGGAAACACCATGACCCTCACTGGACGCACCATCGACTACAATGGCATCCAGGGCGCCACGAAGTTCCAGATCACCGGACGCGTGTTCAACAAGGGCGGCAAGCTCACCGCCAACGCGCGCGGCATCGACGTGGAAAAAGCCGATTCCGTGGTCATCCTGGTCGACATCGAATCCTCGTTCGTGGCATACAACGACGTCTCCGGCGACCCCGCCAAGCGCATCGACGACGTCTTCAAGAAATTTGCCACCGTCGACTACGACGCTCTGAAGAAAAAGCACATCGCCGACTACCGCAAGCTCTTCGACCGCGTCTCGTTCGACCTCGGCGGCACCCCGTCCGACCTCCCGACCGACCAGCGCCTCGAAGCGCGCAGGCAGAACGGCGTCCCGCTCGATCCCGACCTGGCGTCCCTCTACTTCCAGTTCGGACGCTACCTGCTGATCGCCAGCTCGCGCCCCGGCAGCCAGCCTGCGAACCTCCAGGGCATCTGGAGCGAAGAAGTGAACGTGCCGTGGCAGAGCAAGTACACGATCAACATCAACGCGGAAATGAACTACTGGCCCGCCGAGACCGCGAACCTCTCCGAATGCCATGAACCGCTCTTCGACATGATCCACGAGATGGTCCCGAACGGCAAGAAAGCCGCCAAGAAGCTCTACAACGTCGACAACGGCTGGGTCGCCCACCACAACACCGACCTCTGGCGCCAGTGCGGCCCGATCGACTTCTCGCCCACCGGCATGTGGCCCATGGGCGGCGCATGGCTCTGCCTCCATTTCTGGGACCACTACGAGTTCACGCGCAACCTCGACGACCTCCGCAAGCACTACCCGGTCATGAAAGAGTCCGTGAAGTTCTACCTCGACTTCCTCCAGCCCGACCCCAACCACGGCGGCGTCCTCGTCACCATCCCGTCCTACTCCCCCGAACAGGGCGGCCTCTGCGCCTCCCCGACCATGGACACCGGCATCCTGACCGCGCTCTTCCGCGCCACCATCGAGAGCTCGAAGCTCCTCAATGACGACCCCGAATTCCGCGCGAAGATGGAAGCCGCCATGAAGAAGTTCCCGCCGTTCACCATCGGCACCTGGGGACAGCTCCGCGAGTGGCAGGACGATCACCCGGACGACAATCCGAGAAACCAGCACCGCCACGTCTCCCACCTCTTCACCGTGTTCCCCGGCAACGTGATCCGCGCCAGCGACACCGACCTCTTCAATGCCGCGAAAGTCTCCCTGAACGCACGCGGCGACGACGCCACAGGCTGGAGCATGGGCTGGAAGATCAACCTGTGGGCGCGCCTCCTCGACGGCGACCGCGCATGGCGGCTCGTCGGCAACCTGATTCGCCCCGGCAAGACTTACAACAACCTCTTCGACGCGCACCCGCCGTTCCAGATCGACGGCAACTTCGGCGGCGCAGCCGGCATGATCGAGATCCTGCTCCAGTCGCAGGAGACCACCGCCGACGGCAAGACCATCATCGACATCCTGCCCTGCCTCCCGAAGGCGCTCCCGAAAGGCAACATCTCCGGCCTGAAGGCACGCGGCAACGCCACGGTCGCCATCCAGTGGGAGAACGGCACGCTCGGCAAGGCCGTGATCTCCGACCTCACCGGGATCCCGCTCGTGGCACGCTACAACGGCAAGACCGTCGACCTCACCGGCAAGAAAGGCTCGGTCGAACTGACCGCCGCCAGCTTCAAGTAAGGACCGACTCGCACGGCTGTCTCCGCGAAGAGGCAGCCGTTTTTCTTCGGAACATCCCCCCAGTCAACCTGATTCCAAGCTGAAAGAAAAGTCCCCATGAAATTCCACATCCCGTTCCTCAAATTCAAGGTCGCGGCAGAAGCGTCCTGCGCCGTCGCCGCCGCCATGCTCTCCCTCCAGGCATTCGCCGCCGTGAACCCTGCCGTGCAGGAATACGCACGCCGCGCCGCCGCCGAAGGCATCGTGCTGCTCAAGAACGACAACAACGCGCTCCCGCTCGGACAGGACGGCGCCCAGCCCGTCGCGTTCTTCGGCATCACGCAGGTCCAGACCTTCCTGGTCGGCTACGGCTCCGGCGGCGACGTGAAGCCGCCGTACCGCGTCACGCTCACCGACGCCCTCGCCAAGACCGACAAGATCGTGCCCGACAAGGAGCTCCTCGACACCTACACGGCATGGGCGAAAGCAAATCCGCTCCGCGCGGGCGGCTGGGGCAACTGGCCTTTCTACGCGCCCGAAATGCCCATCACCGCCGAACAGATCCAGGCGGCATCGAAGCGCGCCGACACCGCCGTGCTCGTGATCGGACGCGCCGCCGGCGAAGACCGTGAATGCAGGCTCGAACCCGGCAGCTACTACCTGACCGACGCCGAGAAGTTCCTGCTGAAAGAAGTCACCGGCTCGTTCAAGAAGACCGTCGTGCTGCTGAACGTCGGCAACGTGATCGACATGGCATGGGTCAAGGACTACAAGATCGACTCCCTCATGTACGTCTGGCAGGGCGGCATGGAGACCGGCAACGCCATCGTGTCCGTGCTGACCGGCGAGGAAACGCCGTCCGGCAAGCTCGCGTCCGCCATCGCGGAGACCTACCAGGACTATCCGTCGTCTTCGA
>Ga0265301_10000609_pt1 | contig 50295 bp, 39 predicted proteins | sample AusTroGonzalo_MG_2_FD_193488 | JGI IMG/M metagenome (GOLD analysis project Ga0265301, IMG submission 193488) | Bovine rumen microbial communities from tropical cattle in Woodstock, Queensland, Australia - Gonzalo_04 | ecosystem: Host-associated > Mammals > Digestive system > Stomach > Rumen ... | reverse complement strand
GAGGAAGCTAATGGCGCGACAGTAGTTGATAAGATTGAGAGAACTACCGAAGAAAAGGTTAGCTTTAGTGACTTACAGAAGGAAGCTAAAGAATTATGGATTAAATTGGTAGGAACTGGCGATGACGCTAATGAAGAAGTCGCCAATACTATCTTAAAGAAAGTCGAAATGACGATGGGACATAAGATGAAGCTTTCAGAGTTTACAGAAGACCAAGTAGACTTGTTAGCATTAGTCGTTGCAGAAATGCGTGAGATGTAATTTATCCGTCAGTCGCGGCGGTTTACATATATGGTAGGGGAGTATAGAGTAATTCTATACTCCTCTATTAAATTTGACTTTTTTAGAAATTTTATGTATAATATAAGTAGGAAAAAATCTGAAAGGGGGAAAATATGTCACACGTAGTAAAATGCCGTTTATGTAAAGAACAGTTCGATAGAGACAAACTTCCAAAAGAAAATTGGATTCTTGTTGGACAACGCAGTTACTACCACTCTTCTTGTTATAATGAATGGGTTAAGGCAAAGCAAACCGTAACTTCTAATGTAACTGACGAAGAGTTCTGGCGCGAATCATTAGTTGATTATCTTTATCGTGATATAAAAATGACGATAAACTTTACAAAGTTGGATAGCCAATGGAAGAATTTTACAAAGCCAGAAAAGAAGATGACTCCAAAGGGAATTTATTTTGCTGTTCGTTATTATTATGATGTATTAAAAGGAAGTCCTGAGAAAGCACAGGGCGGAATTGGTATCGTATTAAGTGTATATAATGACTCGGCGCAATATTGGGTAGATTTAGAGAATAAGAAAGCCGGCACTCTTGATGCAATCGTTGAACAGATTAGACAAAGGGAGGCGCGCCCTGTACAGTATATTCAAAGGACAAAACAAAATAAGCCTAAAACGAAGTATTCTTTAGATAATATTGAAGGAGAATAAGAATGGTTGAAAAAAGCACAATCCTTCAAATCTTTGGTGCGTTAATGAAGCACCCTCAATATTTAAGTGAGACAGATAAATATAATCTTACTCCTGATGATTTTTATTATAAACTCGATAAGTATATCTTCGTAGCGATTGATAGTTTGTATCGTAATGGCGCGACTCGCATCCAACCGATTGATGTAGAGAATTATTTGAGAACAAATGAAAGTGCGTCAGTTGTTTTTAAGCAGCAGAAAGGAATTGAATATCTCCAGGATGCGGATTATCTCACAGCAGAAGAGAACTTTCCATATTATTATAAAAAGTTAAAGAAGTTTAATCTTCTTCAGTCTTTTAAAGATAAAGGAATTGATATAAGTGAATTTTATATCGAAGATGCTTTAAGTCAGAAAGCATTAGAAGTAAATGAGAGATTTGAAACTCTTGAAATATCTGATATTATTGACGGGATTAAGAAAAAACTTTTAAGTATCGAGCGCGACTTCATTCAGAATGATACAACTGAAACCATAAATGTATTTGATGACATTCAATCTATTATTGATAGTGCGAATGAAAGAGCAGATATTGGTACTCCCCTTCAAGGTGAAATTTTTAATGAGATATGCGCCGGTGCGAGAAAGGGAATTTTTGTATTAAGGTCTGCTGGTTCTGGTACGGGTAAAACTCGTCAAGCGGTTGGTGATGCTTGTTATCTTGCGTTCCCTTTTAGATATGATGATGTGAAAGGTGAATGGGTTCAAGAAGGAAATAATAAGCGCACTCTTGTTATCACAACAGAGCAGACAGCCAAGGAAATTCAGAGAATGGTTCTCGCTTATCTGACAGGATTTAATGAAACTAAGTTTAGATATGGCGGTTTCACAGAAAAAGAAGTAAGAATTATAAAACAGGCATTATGGGTAATGGAACAGTATCAAGATAATATGCACATTGTCCGTATGCCGAATCCAACTATTGAACTTGTAAAGACAATTATTCGTGAAAATGTAATGTTGCACGATATTGAATATGTATTTTATGATTATATTCATATTAGTCCTTCATTATTAAATGAGTTTAAGGGATTTAATCTTAGAAATGATGAAGTATTATTGAACTTCTCAACCGCTTTGAAAGATTTAGCGGTTGAGCTTAATGTATTTATAATGAGTTCAACTCAGTTAAATGCGAAAGGTGACGATAATAGTAATATAAAGAATGAAGCTTCACTCGCAGGCAGCCGCGCGATTGTAAATAAAGCAGATATTGCTGTTATCATGTCGCGTCCGACTAAAGAGGAACTCGATTTCTTTCATAATGAGCAAGGATTAACTTTTGAACCTACAATCGTAACTGATGTATATAAGGTTAGAAGTGGTGAATGGAATCAGTTAAGAATTTGGAGTGATGCGAATTTAGGAAATTTGAGAAAGGTTGATTTGTTTGCAACTAACTCAAGATTAGAAGTCGTTCCCGTTGGTACAGAATTTAAGTATCAAGATTGTTGGGAAAAAGAGAATATGAGTGAATTGATTGAGCAGTTGAAAGTTATAAATGAACTTGAATAAAGGAGAAAGATATGGTAATAATAAAGTATCCGAAGGATTATGACTGTTCTAACTTACAGTATGCGTGTGAGCGTCTCCATAAAAAAAATCCAGAGGAACAATTCATTTTCATTCGAGAAGATTTGGAATGGATTCACCTTTCATTAGATGAGCTATACAAGTTAAGAGATGAAATTGATAGAGCAATTAGCGATAAAGAAATTAGCACAATGTACAAATATGGTAGACTATAAAGAGATAATTGAAAACTTAAAAGATGAAGATGTATTCAAGTTAATGGAACGTCTCGGCGCGCAGCCTATTGATAAGCAGGATTATATTTTATGTAAAACTGTTTGTCATAATATAGATGCAGATGAAGCATCATATAAGTTATACTACTATAAAGATAGCCATATCTTCTATTGTTACAGTGAAGATGGTGCAATGTCTATCTTCAAGTTACTTCATCATTATTATGATACAAGACAGATAGAATATAACTGGTATACCGACATCTTCCAAGTTGTATTAAATTGTTCAGACGATTCAGTAATAAATAATGTCCATCCCCAAGCGTATAAGAGTCAGCGTGATGAATATGCCGCACAAAAGGTGCGCCGCACTCTCCCGGCTTATCCGCTTGGGCTTTTGGACGTCTATACAAAATATTATCCAGTTGAATGGTTAAATGATTCAATCACAAAAGAAACAATGGATAAGTTTGATATTAGATTTTCTATTTCTCAAAATAAAATAATTATACCTCATTATGATGTGGATAATAGGTTAGTTGGAATTAGAGGGCGCGCGCTCAATCCGCAAGAAATAGAACAGGTTGGTAAGTATGCACCCGTCTGGATTGAGGGTAAGTGTTATAGCCACCCATTGATGTTCAACTTATATGGTTTGAATATAAATAAAGAAAATATAAGAGAAATGGGAATTGCATTTATTGCAGAATCAGAAAAGTCAGTAATGCAAGCTGAAAGTTTTTCAATCCCGAATTGCGTGGTGGCGTCTTGCGGAAGTAATCTCAATAAGTATCAAATAGATTTATTGATTAGAACTTGCGCGCCAAGAGAAATTGTAGTTTGTTATGATAGAGAAGAATTAAAAGGTTCAGATAAATATTTTAACAAACTATATGATATGTGTAAGAAATATACAGCTTATTGTAAAATGAGTTTCATATATGATAGAGAAGGAATTTTGCCGATGAAGGCAAGTCCTACTGATTGTGGTGAAGATAAATTTATAAAACTTTATAAAAGGAGAGTTGAAGTAAGATAATGAAAACGAAGTTGGTAAACGAGAACTTTAAGTCAGATTGGGTAAAGAACCTTTTGATTGCGAGGGGTGTCGATGGCGGCCGCCTCGAAGAATTCCTTCATCCGACTTGGGAGAATATTTCAGACCCGAGTAATCTTGACAACTGTGAGGCCGCCGCGAAGAGAATTTTGAAAGCTGTTGAGAATAACGAGCATATTGGTCTTGTAATCGACTCGGATGTAGATGGTATTACGAGTAGTACAATTATCTATCGTTACCTTCATGAGATAAAGCCTGAATTGGAGATTACATATTTCTTCCATGATGGTAAGCAGCATGGACTTGAAGACTCTTGGGAAAAATTTATTGACGCCAAGGTCTCTATAGTAATCGAACCTGATGCGGGTATCAATGATAAGAAGTATCACGATAAACTCGGTGAAGCCGGAATTGATACTGTTGTACTCGATCACCACGAATATGAGGATGGCGGTTTCTCCGACTATGCAATTTATGTAGATAATCAAACTTCTCCCAATTATGAAAATAAATCATTGGCTGGTTGTGGCGTGACATGGCAGGCCTGCCGCATGATAGATAGATTAAATAAAACCGATTATGCAACAAAGTATATCGACCTTGTCGCTCTTGGTTGTGCCTCGGACGTAATGAGTCCTCTCACTCTTGAAAATAGAATGATTTTTGAATATGGCTTTAGTCATATCACAAATCCTACATTCAAAGCATTTTGTGATAAACAGTCATATTCGATGCAAGGTATTGTAAATTATACTTCAGTTGCGTTCTATGTTGCTCCTCTCATCAATGCTTGTATGAGAACTGGTGAATCAGAAGAAAAACTTTTGATGTATAAAATGTTCCTTCACCCTGAAAGAATAGTAGAGTCTCATAAGCGTGGCGCAAAAGGAGAACAGGTATCAATTCTCGAAGAGGGCCTGCGCGTCCTCACAAACGTTAAAGCGCGCCAGCAAAGACTTATTGATAAGTACCTCGTTAATTTTAGAGGAAAAATTTTAGAGAATGGACTTAATGAAAATAATATTATTGTAATTCCTCTTACAGATGATGATGACTTCACAAGCGAGTTGAATGGACTTCTTGCCATGAAACTCTCAGGAGAATTTCATAAGCCTTGTTTGTTCTTGCGCGCGGGTGCGGATGGTCTTTCAAAAGGGAGCGCGCGTAATCCGAATGGAAGTCCTATTTCTGACTTAAAGGAATTTTATAGTGAATGTCCTTATGTTGAGTGGGCTTTCGGACACGCAAGTGCACACGGTGTAGCCGTTCAAACAAGTCATCTTGAAGATTTCGTTGATTGGTTTAATAAGAAGAGTTCTTGTTTTACATTTAACGAGAATTCATATGAGATTAACTTTGATTTAAGACCGACAGACGAATACTTTGAAGAACTTTGTACTGAAATTGGAAAGTGGGATAATCTTTGGGGTGGAAATAACCCTGTACCTGTTATTTCTATGAAACAGGTTCACTTAAACAAGAAAGATATTACAATTCAAGGTAAAAGCCAAGATAGTATTAAATTCATGCTTAATAGCGTAGCTTGTGTAATGTTTAAGTGTAAAGATATTATTAGCCAAATTGAAGAAGATGGTGAAGTTTGTCTGAACTTTGTAGGTAGAGCTAACTTAAATACATGGATGGGCCGCACTAGCGCGCAGCTTATCATTGATGATATTGAAGTTATAAAAGATAATGTGATGGAGTTTTAATATGAAAGTATTAGTTGCTTGTGAAGAGTCTCAGCGTGTATGTACTGCTTTTAGAAGACGTGGTCATGAAGCTTATTCGTGTGATATTATCGAACCTAGCGGCGGTCACCCTGAATGGCACATTATGAATGATGTACTTCCAATTCTAAATGGAGATATAACATTCGAGACAATGGATGGAGAAGAACACTTCATTGACAAATGGGACTTAATAATTGCCCATCCACCCTGCACCTATCTTACCGTTACAGGAAATCGTTGGTTTAATGTTGAGAAGTATGGTGACAAGGCGCGCGAGCGCATAAAATTGAGAGAGGAAGCCGCAGAGTTCTTTATGGCTTTGGCGAATGCAGACTGCGACCGTATTGCAATAGAGAACCCCGTTGGAGTAATGAGTACAAGATGGAGAAAGCCTGACCAAATTATTCAGCCCTATTGGTTTGGAGACCCATTCGAGAAAAGAACTTGTATATGGTTGAAGGGACTTCCTAAATTGGTTGCAACGAATATGGTTAAACCAGAAGAGCGAATCCAATATGCGAGTGGAAAATCAATGCCAGCATGGTATGCCGCGTGTTTCAGTATGAATAAGGAAGAGCGCAGTAAGGCAAGAAGTAAAACCTTTCCTGGATTTGCTGAGGCTATGGCTGAACAATGGGGTATATTTTAATTTGACATTTTCCTAAAATTATGCTATAATATATATATAGAAAAATGAAAAGGAGAAATCTAATGGGTTACCCGGGCTCACTTCATAACCACACTCATTATAGCAATTTACGTTTAAGAGATTGTATTATTAAAGAAAATGAACTAATTGACCGCGCCATAGAACTCGGCCATAAGGTCGTAGCTATTACAGACCATGAATCCTTATCTGGTGCTATGAAAGTAGAAAACTATTATGAAAAAATTAAAAAAGACCATCCAGATTTTAAGGTTTTAAGAGGTAATGAAATTTATCTTGTTAGAAATGGTCTTAATGCAGATAATTTTGACAAAGAAAAGGATAGATATTATCATTTCCTGTTAGTGGCTAAGGATTTGCAGGGAATGAAACAGTTATTTGAAATCTCAACTCGCGCTTGGAAGAGAAGTTATGTTACAAGAGGTATGCGTAGGGTTCCGACCTACTATCAGGATTTGTTTGATGTTATTGCAGCAAATCCTGGTCATGTAATTGGAAGTACAGCTTGTCTTGGTGGCGCGCTCCCTACACAGATTTTAAGAGGAACATCTGACGAAACGCTTGGTCTTTGGATTAAGCGTATGATTGACATTTTTGGAAAAGAAAATTTTGTTCTGGAGATGCAGCCGAGCAAAAATAAAGACCAGATTACAGTTAATAAAAAACTTTTAGAGTTCGCAGACGAATATGGTTTGCGCTATATCATTACAACGGATAGTCACTATCTCAAGAAAGAGGATAGAGCTATCCATAAAGCATATCTCAATGCCCAGAATGGTGATAGAGAGGTCGATGACTTCTATGCTACAACATATATGATGGGTACAGAAGAGATTGAAACATATATGAAGTATAGCTTTGGAGAAAACTATGAAGAAATAGTTGATAAGGCTTATGAAACTATTGAGTTTATTGCAAATAGTTGTGAAGATTTTAGTTTGAAGAAGCCTTTGAAGATTCCTGAGCTTATGTGGCGCCCGGTCGGTAAGCACGTTGACGAGTATCCGATGTGGGTAAAAAAGATGCCGACTCTCGATAAGTTTATTAAGTCTGAACATAAGAGTGATAACTATCTTGTCGATGCGGTTATTGAAGGAGTTAAGACACATAAAGACTTGCAGAATGACGAAGCGATGGCAGAACTCGAAGATAATCTCCAGCGTACTTGGGAGTCTTCTGAGGTCAACAAAGCAAGATGGTCTGCATACTTCTTAAATCTTCAGAAAAATATTGACGAGTGCTGGAACGCAGGCACAATCGTCGGTCCTTCCCGTGGTTCCGGTGGAGGATTCCTTCTCCTCTACTGTTTAGATATTATTCAGATGAACAACTTGAGAGAAACAACAAAGTGTTTCCCTTGGAGATTCTTGAACCCGAAGCGTGAATCTGTCCTCGATATTGATACCGACATTGAGGGCGGTCGCCGTGAACAAGTACTTCAACACTTCCGTAAAGTTTATGGTGAAGATAGAGTTGCGAATGTAGCCACATATCGTACAGAGAAGTCTAAGTCTGCGGTCTTGACCGCCGCGAGAGGTCTTGGAATTGATGTAGATATTGCAACATATATTGCAAGTTTGATACCGGCAGATAGAGGACAGCTTCGTTCTCTTGATGAGTGTATGAATGGTGATGAAGAAAAAGGCTTTACACCGATTAAACAGTTCCAGATTGAGATGACTCAGAACTATCCTGAACTTTGGAATGTCGCTCATAAGATTGAAGGACTTATCTGCGGAAGTGGTCTTCACGCGGGCGGTGTAATTTTTGTAGACGAACCATTCACAGAGTCAACCGCATTGATGCGCGCACCTGATGGAACTCTTTGTACTCAGTTTGAGCTTCATGATAGCGAGGCCGCAAGTTTAATTAAGATTGACTTGTTGTCTGTCGAAGCTATGGACAAGATTCATAACTGTATTGATTTACTTTGTGAATATGGTTATGCAGAGAGAAAGCCTACTTTACGTGAGACCTATAACTCAATCGTAGGACTTTATAATATTGAGAGAACCGACCCAAAGATGTGGGACATGGTTCAGAGACATGAAATCAATAGCTTGTTCCAGATGGAAAAGCAGTCGGGTGTGAACGGTATCGCTCTCGCGCATCCGAAGTCGGTAGATGAGTTAGCCGTACTTAACTCAGTTATCAGACTTATGGCGCCAGAAAAAGGTGCAGAGCAGCCGCTCGATATGTGGGCGCGTTATAGAGAAAACATTAATGAATGGTATGCGGAAATGAAGGCTTATGGCCTCACTCCCGAACAGATAGATTGGTTAAAGAATAACAGCGCGATTATTGATGGTGTCTGCGAGTCCCAAGAGGGATTGATGTCATTATTGCAGGAAGAAGAACTCGGTGGTAATGACCTTTCATTCGCAGATAAGTGTAGAAAGGCTATCGCGAAAAAGCAGGGTAAGTTGTTTGAAGAGTGTGAACAAACATACTTCAAGAATGCAGAAGAAAAAGGTTGTGATATGAAACTCGTTCATTATGTATGGGACGTTTTGTTACGAGTGCAAAGGGGTTATTCCTTCTGTAGGGCGCACACTCTCGCATATAGTTTGATTGCACTCCAGGAAATGAATTTGGCATATAAGTATCCAAGTATCTTCTGGGATTGCGCCTGTTTGATAAATGATGCGGGCGGCAATGAAGTAGAAGAAGAACCTGATGAAGAGGCAATCGAAGAGAATAAGACGGAAGAAGTCTACACAGAAGAAATGCCGTGGTTCGATGAAGATGAAGACGAAGTTGAATCTTCATATGAAGAAGATGATGGAGAGAATGGTTGGCCGGCAACAATCATTGTAACAAAAGACGGAAAGAAAAAGAAGAAAGCAAAAGCAACAAACTATGGAAAGATAGCAAGCGCGATTGGTCGTATGCAGTCAGCAGGAGTTGTTATCGCACCGCCCGATATAAATAAGAGTTCATTTACTTTCTCTCCTGACGTAGAGAAAAATGAGATTCGTTTCGGTATGTCAGGTATAACTCGTATTGGTGAGGATCTCGTTAAAGCGATAATTGCAAATCGTCCATACACTTCAATCGAAGACTTCACTAGTCGTGTAAAGGTTAATAAGCCGCAAGTTATCAATTTGATTAAAGCGGGCGCCTTCGACGAATTTGGAGACCGAGTAGAGTTAATGAAGAAGTATGCGGAGTCCGTAAGTGATTGTAAAAAGAGAATTACACTTCAGAATATGAAGATGTTAATTGATTTTGGACTTATTCCTGATGAGTATGATATGGAGCGCAGAGTCTATAACTTTAATAAGTATTTGAAAAAAATGAAGATGGGAGATTATTATGGATTTGATAATATCGCTTTTAATTTCTATAGTAATCGCTTTGATGTTGATTTGTGTACTCCTTGTGATGATACTGAAAGCGGTTTTATGATTAAGCAGACGGTTTGGGACAACATCTATCAGAAACACATGGATAAAGTTCGTCCTTATGTCAAAGAACATAATGCAGAACTCTTAAAAGCAGTAAACGAAAGATTGATAAGTGATGTTTGGAACAAATATTGTCTTGGTTCAATAAGTAAATGGGAAATGGAAGCATTAAGTTGTTACATTCATGAGCACGAACTCGCGCACGTTGATTATGACGAGCATGGTTGGGATAGATTCTGTGATTTAGGTGAGAACCCGGTTATAGAAAGATACATCCCGATAAAAGGCAAACAAGTTCCTATCTTCAAGCTTAGTAGAATTGTTGGAACGGTTCTTGATAGAGATAAGTCAAAAAAGACAGTTACACTTTTAACTACTGATGGAGTTGTATTGGTAAAGATTTATGGAGTCTTTCAGAATTATGACAAACAGATAAGTGAACGTGGCGCGGACGGCAAAAAACACGTTATCCGTAAAAGTGAGTTTTCGCGCGGTAATAAGATTATCGTAACTGGAGTTCGTGACGGACAGGACTTCCGTGCGAAAAAATATAAGAACACAAAGTTCCATTTAGTTGAAACTATTATAGAAGTAAATGGAAATGAAGTAGTAATAAATAATAGAAATGATGAGGAAGTAACATGAGTATTGGTGTATTTGATTACGATTTCTTTAATTATGAAAACGTAATCCCAAATCTCGAGTGCGCTAAACTTATAACTTATTATCGTCAACATAATCATTTAACGGTTCTGACGCCAACTTTGGCGCCAGAGCCTTATACTACTTATTATATAAGAAAAGAATATGATGATGGTATTTATCCTCATAAATTATTCTTACCAAATTGTAGATACGGCGGCCGAGCCTTCAATCCTGAACAATACGTTCCTCTACCTCCCGAGATAGAACGAACCATTCCGGATATGCACATCTACGACCAATATATCTCAAAGTTTGGTAAAAAAACAACAGAAAGAGAACAAATAAAGCGCATCCTGAACTGCGCTCATATGCGTCTTGCGCCCGATTCAAAGAATCTATTACCATTTGAAACATTCAAACCATACTTTAATAAAGTTACAGGTATCTTTTTACATGACTACGATTTAGCAGGACTCGGCGCCTACGACCTAATTCTCCAATTACAGAACCAAAGGGAATTCCGTACTCGTCCTGGAATTAACCCCTATCCAATAGGTAATAAATTTCCAATTAAGGTTTATTCTTCAGAAGAATTAGAAAAGTGGTCAAAAATTATTACAATTCCTAATGCATTCTTTTTAGAGTATTATGGCTATATGCCTGATAGAATTTTATATCATCTTTGCGTTGATAATAAACGAATGGCGCGCCAGATATATTATAATGTAACCTACGGATGTTCAACGGAGAACGAGTTCATGATAGACAGATTACCAAAAATTTTTGTTCAGGTTTTATTTTTGCGGATGAGTGGAATAAAAATTCTACTTAACTATGATGAAGATTTTCTGAAGACTAAAGAACTTCGTGACCTTATGGAGCTTTTGAATTGTTGGTTGATTTTTCAATGGTACAGCAGTTATGCACCGCATTCTCAACCGCTTTATAAGTTTTGTAGGGATAATAGTTACTTCCATTATACAAATTGGGGTTACTTAAAGTACGTTGAATTGTCTTTTGATGAAATCCGAAATACATTCCAATATATTCGAGAACGTAATTATGACTTATTCAAAATGTTCTATGAATGGGATGAAGTAAAATATCAAGGAGGTAAAATAGTAAATGAGTGGACCTGATATTCAGAAAAAAATTGCTGAAAACATGAGAATTATTGAAGACGAAGCAAGCCATGGAATGTTTACACTTAGCGCCCGCGCAAATGCGGCTTTGGAAGATAATAAATATCTTCGTGGCATTTGCCCACATTGTTACGATGAAACAGGACATTGTATGTTTTGTGATAAAGAGGTAGACTAATGGAAATTATTTTATATAGCACAGGCTGCCCGCGCTGTAGAGTTCTAGAGGCTAAACTCAAACAGAAAGGTATTGTATATGTTGAATGTAATGATGTGAAAGAAATGGAAGAAAAAGAAATTAGCACAGTACCTTGTTTGAATGTAGACGGAAAAATCTTAGAGTTTAGTTCGGCAGTCAAATGGGTAAATAACTTGGAGGTATAAATGGCAACAATAAATATAAGGTTAAATAAAAACTTTACAACTCAACTTAATAAGTTAAAAGAAGAGTTTGGAGAGGATTTTGAAAAACTTAATGGACTTTCGGATGCGCAGTTAAGTTATACTGATTTTATTGATTGTTTTATTGATAAAGAGACTGTTGCTGATTCTTCAGTAGATAGTAATGCTAATGTAAGCCATAAAGATATTGTTACTTTGCTTAATGAGATGCCTAAACCGCATCGTAAACTTCTTGCTTATAATAAGATTTATTATGAGATTCAGAAGTTATATGACTTCAAAACTGCAAATGCATGGCTTCGCGCTGAGTTCACAAAAGCACTTTATATGCACGATGCGGATACAAGTACCTTTAAACCATATTGCTATGCCTATGATTTAAAGCGTCTTGCAGAGGAAGGACTTTTCTTTATTGAGAATTTCCATAATGAGCCTCCGCACCATCTTGGAACTTTTATTGATTTTGTAAAAGAGTTCATTAATTATTGTAGTAATAGAACATCAGGAGCTTGCGGCCTTCCTAATCTTGTTCCTTATATGTACTACTTTTGGAGTAGAGATATAGAAAAAGGTTACTATACAGAAACTCCAGAAAAATATGCAAAGCAGCACATTCAACGCTTTATCTATGCTGTTAATCAGCCTTGCGTAAGAGATGGTATGCAGAGCGCCTTCACTAACACTTCCATTTTTGACCATGAATATCTTGAGGCCCTCTTTGGTGGCGCCGAGTTTCCAGACGGCAAGTTTATGATTGATGAGCTTGAGGGAATTATGGATTTCCAAAAGTGGTTCTTAGAAGTAATGAGTGAAACAAGAAGTAAGAATATGTTTACTTTCCCTGTAAACACCATTAACCTTCTCAAGAAAAATGGTAAATTTGTAGATGAAGACTTCGCGCGCTATGCTTGTAAGCATAACATGAAATGGTCTGATAGTAATATTTTTGCAGACGATACAGTTACTTCACTTTCTAACTGTTGTAGATTAAAATCAAATATTTCAGACCTCGGTTTCTTCTCTTCTATCGGTGGTACTGCACTCCGTGTAGGTTCTGTAAAAGTTTCAACCATTAACCTTGCGCGCCTTGCATTAAAGTATAAGACAGAAAAAGAATATTTAATTGCTTTGCGTGAAATTACTGAACTCGATTTAAAGGCTCTCGATGCCGTACGTCATATCATTGCGCGCAACGTAGAAAAAGGATTACTTCCAAACTACGATGATGGATTGATTGATATTAAAACTCAATACAATACAATCGGTGTTCTTGGAGTTTATGAAGCTCTTAAGTCATTTGGGTTTGTAAAAGTTGACGAATTTGGTAATACCTTCTATACAGACGAAGCTTATGCCTTCGGTAAACGTATTTTCGAGGTTATCCATAACACTAAAGCGCAATTTGGTCTTGATAAAGATTATATGATAAATATCGAGGCAGTTCCTGGAGAGCAGGCCGCAGTAAAAATGCAGAAAGCAGATGAAATGCTCTTCCCTGAGACAGTAGTTAAAGACTTGCCTCTTTATGGCAATCAGTTTATTCCTCTCGGAATTAAAACTACACTTCAAGAACGTGTAAAAATTGCGGCAGCCTTTGATGAATATTGTTCAGGCGGTTCTATTCTCCATGTTAATATTGATGCTCCTTTTAATAATTTTGACCAAGCATGGAAGATGTTGAATTATATTACAGATAATAAAGTTACTTACTTTGCGTTCAACACTAAAATCCAAGCCTGCAAACACAATCACGGTTTCTACGGAAAGGTATGCCCTGTTTGTGGAGAACCGGTTGCTACTGAATATACAAGAATCGTAGGCTTCTTTGTGCCAATTAAATCATATTCTAAAGAAAGAAAAGAAGAATATTTAATGAGACAATGGGAGAAAATAGATGGACAAGAATAAAGTAAACACAACTGAAAAAATGCCAACCGTACCTGTAGAAAAAGTCCGTAAGGTTACTAAGGCAGTAGAGAACCTTAAAGATGATGATACAGTTACTCTTGAATTTATACTAACAGCCTTATTTCCTACTGTATGGAAGAACATTCAAAAATATAGTAATGACTGCTATACTAGTGGGTATTTGGCTGGATTAAGGGATGGAAAAAATGAAAATAAAGGGAATAATTGACGAAGATTTTTGCAATTACAAGGCGCCCGCCATGTACATAGCATTTGGTCATTGTACCTTCAAGTGCGACGCCGAGAATGGTGAAAACCTTTGTCAAAACTGTAAGTTGGTCGCAGAACCAGATATAGAAGTCAGTAAAGAAACTTTAATCGAGAGATACCTCTCTAACCCAATAACCAGTGCCATTGTACTGGCTGGGTTAGAGCCGCTCGATGACTTTACAGAACTTTTTGCTTTTGTTGACTGCGCCCGCCGTCAATATCACATAACAGACCCAATCATTATCTATACTGGTTATACAGAAGAAGAGTGTATGAATGGGCAATTCAGTAATCGTGAACTCCGAATAGATAAAACCTTCGCAGAAGAATGGAAACTTTTATTGAAGTATGGCGTCATTGTTAAATACGGACGCTTTCGTCCTAATCAAGAGCCTCATTTTGACGAAGTTTTAGGAGTCTGTTTGGTAAGTGATAACCAATATGCAAAAGAATATTTACCATAAAATTTGATTTTTTGTGATATTTCTGATATACTATATATATAGAAAGGAATATATCCTAAGGAGGAATAAAATGCTTTTAGAAACTACACAAAAATTTTCAGTTGATACAGAAGTTGAAGCCAAAGATATGATTGAATCTTTTCGTGAACAAGCAGATAATAAAGGTTATACTATAAAGAAGGCAAGTTATACACGAAAAGATAAAAAAGCAAAAGGAGAAATTATTGCAACTAAATTTGTAGTTGAAATCGTTCAAACTTTTGCAGGTATTTGGGATGATTTTGAATGAGAAAATAAATAAATTTATGGAGGATTTAGTATAATGGAAAATACTCCTGAAGAGGCAAAAGTTACCCCAATTCAAGTCCATGAAACCGCAACTAATTTGGAGCAGATTCTTGGATTAACTTCAGAAGATGGCAGTGGTATGCTTGATGCAATTTCTTCAGTCCTTTCCTTAGAAGAAGACCAATTCGCACTTGTTGCGCCAGGCATCACTCAATCTTTTGAACAGTCTGTAAATAATCCTAATGATAAGATTGCTCTTGTTCAAGCTATAAATGCTAGTGGCATGAGGTCAGAAGATTTAACAGGTAGCTTTGAAGGAATTTGTGAAGAAATTGAAAAGTTAGATATTTCTACTCAAAAGCGCGACTTCCTCAAAAGTATCATTGGTACTATCGTTAATGCGGTAAATGATACAGAAGGAATTTCAAAGAGAAATGTCCAAGTTGCTATTGAGTTATGCCATCCTGATGCAAAGATTCCACAGTATGCACACATTAGCGATAGCGGTGTAGATGTATATGCTTTGGATGATATTACCGTAAAACCAGGAGAGACAGTACTTGTACCGACAGGTATTAAGGTTGCACTTCCCACAGGTTATGAACTTCAAGTACGTCCTAAGAGCGGCCGCGCCTTAAAGACAAAACTTAGAGTAGCCAATACACCTGGAACTATTGACCAACAATATAGAGATGAAATTAAGGTTATTATCGAAAATGTAGAAAGTCCTATTAAAGATATAACTCTTGATGAAGAAGGTAAAGTTACTTCTATTCTCTATGGTTCAAGTTTCACTATCGGAAAGGGTGAAAAATTTTGTCAGTTAGTTCTTGCGGAAGTTCCTAAGATTGCGTTCTATCGAGTAGATAGCGTACTTGAAATTGATAAAGAAGATAGAGGTGGAGGCTTCGGTTCCTCAGGATTGAAATGATTGTATCACTTGAATATCATGTCGCAGACCATTGTAACTTAAATTGCGCGGGATGCTCACACTTCTCACCCCTCGCAAAGCCATGGCTTGTAGACCCCGAAAATTTTGAAAAGGAATGGAAAGAAGTCGCTGATAGCGGTCTTGAAATAGGAAGAATCCGCATACTCGGCGGCGAGCCCTTACTCCATCCTGAACTTGGGTATATGTTGAAGTGTGTAAGATGTTTGTTTCCAAATACTGACATCAATGTAGTAACTAATGGTATTCTTTTGAAAAAGAGAAAAGATGAATTATTACCTGTATTTATTAGAAATAATATTTCCTTAACTGTTAGTTGCTATCCTGGATTAAACTTAGATTACCAAGACCTTTTGCGCGGTTTTCCAAAAACTGAAATGTATGATAAAGCAGGCTTTTGGAATATCTCACTTCATGAAAATGCTGATTATCCTAAGGAATGTTTTTACTCTTGTTTCTCAGCATCAATGGCAAAATGTAACTTCCTAAAGGACGGGCGCATTTATCCATGTTGTGTGATTCCAAATTTACCTCATTTCTTCAATTACTTTGAAGAGACGGCCGCCATGGACTTATCAAAGATACCTATTGAAAGCGCCGGCATCACCGTTAAAGATCATACACCAGAGGAAATAGAAAAGTTCGTTAATACTCCAAATGAGTTCTGTACTCATTGTAATGTTAGAAGAGCAATCGAAGCTCATCCATGGAAACAAACAGAATATAAAATAAATGAGTGGATGGAATAAAATATGAAGATTTCCTTAGTAATCCCCGTGCATAACCTTGAAAAATTTATTGAGCCTATGATATGCTCGTTAAAATATCAGGTATGCAACCATGATGAAGTCGAACCAATTTTTATTTGCGACTCTTGTGAAGATAGAACTCATGAAATCATTGAGAATTACTTAAAAGATAGTTATTCTCATATGATTATTATTGACCGCCAATATCGCTCTAGTGGTCTTAGCCGCAATAATGGGCTTGAACTTGCAACTGGCGATTTGATTTGGCTCCTCGATGGCGATGACTGGCTTATTGATAACTATGCAATCGCTAAAGTCGTTCAGTTCTTTGAACAATTTCCCGATGATAATGTAGTTCATATATGTTGGTCACATAATAATTTCTATATTCCTACATATAAGTTTACTGTATGGCAATGGGCATTTAGAGCAGATTGGGCAAAGAGCGTTAAATTTTCTTCTCAGAAATATGATGATGATGTTGTTTGGGTATCAGACCTTATGAAAAAATATGATAACTTCAGAGGTTGCCGCGACATTCTTTCACCACTTTATTTCTATAATTTTAATCGTGAAGGTTCCGTGATGAGCGAACGCCTCAAGGAATTAAATAATGGCAAGAATTAAAATAGAAACGATTGCTGAAGAACTCGCCGCAGATGGTTGGCAAGTTCTCTCAACCGATTATCAAAACTTGGATACAGAGATGGAATTCCTTTGCGCCGAGGGGCATAAGGTTTATGCCCCTTGGAAAAAAATCCGCACAAAGCGCGAATGTCCAGTCTGTAAACAAAATCAATTCAAGCAAAACCTTAATATCATAAAGCCAAAAGTAAAAGGAGAATACAGAATCCTTGCGCTTGACCAAGCCTCACATATTACAGGATATAGCATATTTGATGGTTTGGAACTTGTAAGTTATGGTACTTTTGAAGCTAAAGAAACTAATGAGGACAAACGTATTCACGAAATTAAACTATGGGTTATGTCTATGGTTGAAAATTGGCAATGTGATATTATAGGATTAGAGGGTATACAATACCAGCAAATGATGGGAGTTACAACTTTTCAGACTCTAGCGCACCTTCAAGGAGTTTTAATAGATTTATGTGTTGAATTAAATATTCCTTATGTCATACCCAATACAAATACATGGCGCGCGCATTGTGGAGTAAAAGGACAATCAAGAGCCGATAAGAAAAGGTCAATGCAACTTCTAGTAAAGAAATGGTATGATGTAACCGTTAGTGATGATATAGCTGATGCGGTTGGTATAGGAAAATATGTATCTGATACCAACCAATTAAAAACAAAAATTGTAAATTGGGAGTGAAAAAGATGAAGATTAAAATGCATCAAATATTCAAGGTTTTGGATATTTATTCGAGAGTAAAGGGGTTAAAAGTTCCTGCCAAAGTTGCTTATAAGTTTAATAAGTTATGTATTGGTTTGGACGAGGACAGTAAGTTTTATAATGATGAACTTAATAAGATTTTCCAGCAGTATGCGGAAAAAGATGAAAATGGTAACTTCAAAAGAACAGAGGCTGGTGGAGTCGAAATTAAAGATGACCAGATTGAGGTTGCTCAAAAGGAACTCGATAATCTTGTAAATTTAGAGGTTGAAACTCCTGACATCACATTTAGTATTGATGAATTAGATGGATTAGAGTTATCTATTGAAGAATTTAATGTTATGTTACCTTTTATAAAAGAAGAGGAATAAATAAAATAAAATTCCTAAAAAATACGCCTGAGTTTTATCTCAGGCGTTTTTATTTTTAAGTTAAAGTTCCGTTTAATAGGTCGAGAGTATGTTGAAGTACATCTTCATCTTGTACTGTATCATATAGATAAAATCTAATTTGTCCTGTTGTTATATCTATCTCGAACTTGGCGGGTATAAAATCTGTAGTGAAACCTTGAATCAAAACTTTTTCTTTTCCAGTTGATTGATGAATATCTACTATTGCATCATTATTTGGTATTGCCGTATTGATACCAAGTTGATTTTTTCTATAAGCAACAGTAGGTGAGATTTGGAATACTAAGATTGGGGTTGAATAAAAAGTTTTGGTATGAGAATAAAGTCCCTCGACAGTTGTAACCATTTCAACACAAATCGTTTTTACTTCCCAACCAGTTACTGTCGCTTGGAGAGTCCCCTCAACACCTTGACCTACGGTATTAGATATTGGGGTACTTGACATTCGTGTTTCGCCATCAGATAAATAGTTTACAATAGTATTATTTTCATTGGTACTATCATAACCCAAGTCTGACATATTATAAACATAAGTAAGTTCATAATCTTCATCAGTATCACAATCTACAAGTACAAGATTTGGTGCGCAATGTCTTACAACAGGAGTTGTGGCATAACTAGAATTTGTAGTATATCCACTATTCACAAACTGAAGGCGCCACTTTCTATCTGTCGTGTCAGCAATTTCAGTAGTGATATGGAAGATATAAGACTTTGTATTTGTCGCGGCAGTCCTACCGGTCGCGCGCGTTAACTCTGTACTTAAATATGTAATAGGAGTAATTTTTGAAGGTGAACCCGACTCATAACAACTTATACTTCTTTCACCTGAACTATTCGTAAGTAAAACAGAGAGTTCAACTTCATCAGTTGTGAATAAACCAAATGAGCAGTTAAAACGGAGGTAAACTCCTTCTTGGATTGCTCTGTTACCAAGCGCCGCCCAGTTTGTAGAACCGTCTAAAGACCAGTCGATACTTGTGATTGTGGGAGATTGTACGGGTTCTGCGAAATTAAATGTCCTTGAAAGCCAAGGGGTAGCAACAACTTTTCCGAAAAGATTTATGATTTCCAATCTACAATAATAAGTATATGAACCAGAATAACTTGTAACTCCAAGAGAATAGTCCCAATCATAAGCATCTTCTCTATCCATTGTGGTAGCAATATTATCACCACTTCTATCCCAAGTAAGAATCTTCTCGACTCTATTTGCGCCAGAGCCACTATTGCTGCTTGAATGAACTAGTTTAATAGCATTGGATGCTGTGGTACTACAGTTATATGCCGCTAAGGTTGTGGCATCAACGTGCTCATATAAACCAAAGGGCCAGACTGTAACAATTTCAAATGAACCCGTCGACGTAAATGGTTTTATGGCTGCGGCGCCGTGTGAGAGTGTATTTAATACAGGAATTTTAGTTTCTGTTACTGTTACTCCTACATTTTTACTAATAGAATTACTTGCGTCTTTCATTGATGCAGTAATTGCTATTGACGCGCCGCCATCTATTCCATCAGGCAAGGTAACATCTATATAACGATAATCGCTATCTGTACTAGAGGTAGCGGTAGCAGTTAATGTTAAACCATTTACTACAGCAGATGCAGTTACTAAAGGTACAGAAGTATCATTGTACACTTTCAAGCGTACATTGCGCCAGACTTCTCCGGTAATTGTACCAGCGACATCTGAATTAGAAAATTGGTTATAAGATGCAAGTAATGCTGGCGCGTGCGCAATAGTATAATATTGTCCACTTGATTCAGAAGGGTAATAAACCCAACCACTATTTTCGCTACCATCATTCAATCTAAAATACATTCTCCAGTGAACGTTTGTTGCTCCTAAGGTTATGTACTGATGAATATTATAATTGCTTAAAACTATATCTGTAGTTGTGGTAACAGGAATTTGTTGAATATTTATATATCCATATCCAGTACCTTGAGTATTAAATGCTTCAGTTCCATTAGATGTATAATATTCTACACCAACAGTAACTGTACCCGTTTTATTTACAGAAATTTTAGGAGTAATATTACTTGCGTAACCTAACTGATATCCTTCAACTCCGTTTCCACCTAAAGCGGTATAAGTTCCTAAACTATCATAAGTTGCTGATGTAACCGCAGGTCTAGCATTAACAGTAATGGATTGAGAAGTGGCGGTGCTATATTCAAGTCCATCATATACATAAAAGTAATAGGTTGCCGCGCTTGAGAAATGAATTGTAGATGGAGAAGTAAAAGTTGATTTAGTTCCACTACTTGAAGTAGCATAGTATAAACTTAAATTCTGCCCATCATCATCTCCATTGGTAGATACTGTAAATGTAACATCTCCGCCATCTGAGGGGATAGTAGAAGTATCAACTGAAACTAATGGGGGATTAGGTAAAGTGTTAGCTTTTAATCCACCACTTGCATCGCTCTTATTTGAATCATATCCCGAGACGCTTCCTTTAGTAACTATCTTATAATAATAAGATTGTCCCCTAGTGGTCGGCGCCGTAACGGTATAAGAACTGGCAGTAGTATTAGCTAAAAATGAATAAGTACCATCTGCTGAAGTAGAATAATAAATATCATATGAACTAATGGTCATACCAGTACCGGCAGATGCACCCCACCAACTCAATGTTGTACTTCCACCAGGTTCCTTAATAGAATGAGTTAAAGTTATGTTTCGTGGCGCACTACATTTGGTATATGCTATTGTTGCATTAATAGTAATCCAGTTATCTGACAAAGGCCTATAACCAAAATTAAGCAAACCATACCATGTGCCTTCATCTATACGAGTGCCTGGAAAGAATACGAGATAATACGTAGTATTAGGACTTAAATTAATGTCCATATCATTCGGGTCATCTGCGTCATATTCTTGACTTCCTTGAGGTTCGCCATATTCAGTTACATATGTATATAAACTACTAGATATACCAAAACGAACTGGAATATCTGCGCCATCATACCTACTATTAGGTGGGCCTATAAAATTAACGTGTGAAATAGGTTGGCTACCAGTCCTAAATGAATAAACCTCTGAACGAACCTTACGAGTGTCCCAACCTACCATATGGGAATAGCCCTGGTCGTCACCGTCCCAATAGTTAATACCCTCGCCAGTGGTAAATTGTACTACTTCTGACATTTTATTCCTCCTTAACTCGCTACGAACAAATCATATCCATTATTAACTTTTTTATATTGAAGCTTATCTCCAAATAAAACAGTATTATCAATTTGGACATTACTTGTACTCATTTTAACCAAACTTTGTGTAATATTCATTATAGATGAATTAGAACCAAAGCTAAACTTTATTCCATTACCTTGGTCAAAGGTAATCTTTGAATCTAAGACCTCTACACTCTCTCCATTTACGTATTTACCAGAAATATAATCTTCAGTTATACGTACAAATTGAGTTGCGCTCTGCGCGGGTCTTGTACTATAATTATTACCTTCAAAATCTGTGCTTAAAGCACTTGTTTTAATAAAGTAATTACTTCCTCTCTTTAATCCATTATTACCGATAGAAAATACTTCAGTAGGAGTAGAAAGACCGCCTGTCTCACCTTCAAAGAATACAATACCATCTGTAGTATCATAGAAAGCAAGACCATAATCTTTTACAGGACTTTCTGACTTACCTGTGCCGTGGATACGTGCGGCATAGATGTCAGCACCACGGATATAAGAATCTGTAAGAATCGCGCCAGTGAATACACCTTGACTAGCATAGATAGAACCATTTTCAGTAACTTGGAATGGAGCTAATCTAACCTGTTCTGTTGTAATATCTGACGCGCCCGCCCAGAATACAATTCTTGAAGTATCTCCAGTAATTGCAGTAGCAGTTGCGCCATTTAATGTATCAACGCCCGCAAACTTAGTGCTATTAAGGTCGGTGGTAAGTGAACCTGTTAAATAAACATTCTCAGAATACAAACCAAAACCACGTGTCTTGGGCGCGGCGTCCGCAAAGTTAATACCAGATGTATCCAAATCCCCCAAAAATACCTTAGGGTTAATATTCTCATCTATATACTTCGCAGAAGTCGGGTCTTCAGGGTCTGTAAGACTCAAATTAAAGTGAGAAATTGTAATTCCTCTTGGCTTTAAGAATGTACTTGCAGTATCAGAAGAATTAACACCGATTATTAAAGAATCTTCTACACCAATATCAATTAAACTAACAATAGTTCCGCTATAACTAAAGTTACTTAAAGTAACTACATTATCATTTATAGTCGCAATTTGGATTAATCCAGAAACGGGAGTACCATCATCTTTAATGACATATACATAATCGCCAACGGCACCCTGGAAATCCTGGTCTAAAGTTAATTCATTATTATTGTAACTCTCAATCTTATAAGAAGGCTTAAACATCATAATGCCGCCGACTGATTGAGTGTGACCTTGTGAGAAAACCGCGGTAGAAATTGTACCTGAAACTGTTACATTAGTGAAAGTTGCAAGATTTGGAGTAATTGAGAATGATGTACCCCAAATTTCAGAAGATTCACCGTTTAACTCAATATCACCAATATTTAAGTTTCCTTTATCGTCTAATGTAACAACATTATTATTATTGCTGTCCTTAACTTCGAGGACGTGCGCATTTACACCATTAGATTCAGGATTCCAAAGGTAAACATTATCTCCCAATCTAAGATAATCAGTAATGTGCGCGCCGACACCTAAGTTAATATTCTGAGCATCAACTCTACCATTACTATACAATCTAAGAGAAGGACTAGATTCTGAATCTGTTGAACTCAATCCATTCGCATCAATAGCGAAACCACCAATAGTACCACCATTTGCTGTGAGTTCATCAGAAGTAACCGTACCAGTAAATGTACCTTCAGTTGCATATACGGCGCCAGTAAATGTACCTGTACCATTTACATACAATCCATTATCTTCATCATAGTAGAAAAGTGGAGTTGGAGTGGTCTCATTATCATCATAAATTGTAAGTCCAGCTCCGTAAATGCTAAGACCATTTCCATCAAACTTGACTCTTGCGCCATCAACTGCGGCCTCGATTGAATCGGCGGTATCAATAGTCATATCACCGAAAGTACCACTAGTTGCGTGAATTTCTCCTGTAAACTCACCATCTGCGGCCTTCATCGAACCATCTTCATATACAATAAAATTACCATTTGCATTAAAGACTTCGTGGATTGCTGTACTAGGCTTAACTGCTGATAAATAACCAATACCAATATAATTAGTTCCAGTTGTGGAAGAAATATTAAGACGATTTCTTAACCACAATCTTCCATCAGTACCTGTTTCCATAACAGTATAACCTGATGTATCAGCAATACGAATACCAAATTTATTTTCGCCTAATTTACCGATTTTAATTAACTCGGTAGAACCATTCATTACACGGATATCATCTGTGCTAGATATTTCTATGGTATGAGTTTCATATTTATTCTTTAAGAAGAAGCCCTTCCAAGTCATTCCAAATTTAGCGTCATTCCAAATTTGTTCTTCGCTTGTAGGTGCGTATGCTCCTGTTTGGTCAGGATTATCCATTCCATAGATACCGAAGTGGTCAAAACGAACGAACTTAGAAAGGTTAATACCTTGGTCGCCGCCGAGCTTATAATAAGCATTAATACCACTTGAATCCCAACGGAAAGCGGTGAAGTTACCATCCATGATACTAATGTTATTAGTATTGATGGCACCAGTAGTTAAATATTGCGTAGCAATACCTTCACCACGGATTGCGTTCTTCCAAGTGGTGCCGCCATCTGTTGTGATGAAAAGACCGCCAGAAGTTATCCTTACCTTGTTATTAGGGTTAGTAGTATCCGATACTGTGATACCAGTAGAATCATAAATAACTGATTCATTCTGCGCGCTATATACTAACTGTTCGTTGAGTGCGATTGAGTTCTGAAGTGTCTCAGGATTAATAGTACCACTTGGCTCAACAATAGAGGCGGCGCGAGCGTATTCGCCTTGAGCATACTGAAGAGATTGAGTCGTACTTGTAATTCTTTGGAACAAGTCCTCAAATTGAGTTTTATAATTCTGAACTTTGAATGTATCTAACTCAGGTTGGTCAAAGTGAGATATAACTTCAGAAATAAGAACTTTCTCTTTATAAGGAGTTTTAATCTGATTTACATAAGTATATCCAAAGAACTCTGTATCTTGAATAAAAGCAATATCTCCAAGATGAAATACTTTATTCTTAAATTCTTCAATACTACTAATACGCATTACAGAAATATCATAACTAATCTGCGGGCGCGAAGAAGTATAAGAAACAGATTGAGCATCTAAGAAATAAAGGTCATCATCAATATAGTCCTCACTTATCCAAGTACCTTCCTGGATAAAGCGTGAATACTTTTTATAAAATTTATAATCAAGTTCTTTTATAAGGGTTACATAAGCTTCTTGATATTCTTCTTTTTCTTCGATATCATCTTGCAATTCAGTAATAGAAGTTTCGAGTTCTGCAAGCATAGCCTGATAAGTAGCAAGTTCTTCCTCTTGAGTCATAATTGCTACCATTCTTGGCTTTACGTTTTCTGAATCTGCGTTTTCTTTAATAAAATCAGTTGCATCCCTCCAAGTAGTTACTCCTGCGAGTTGCATCAATTCATTCTGAAGAGAAGAGATACTTTCTTGAAGGCCAGTAATTGTATCAGTATATATAACTTGATAACTTAACTGTTTAGCTAATTCAGTACGCTTAGCACTAAGGAAATCAGTAAGTTCATCATATTCAGTATTATATGTATGGAGCCAATAGTAATATCCAAGCTCTCCCGTTGAATCGTACAAATCATTATTTACAACGCCACCATTGAGGAGACCTTGATTGATATAATAATCAAAATTCAATAAGAAGTTAGTTCTTGGATAATTTTCTTTACTGCGCGAGATAGTACAGAAACCATTAGTAGCAAATTCATTACTGTTCTGTGTTACGATTGTTTTAGTTACAATCTTATCAGATTGAATTGTACGAGTAATGGTTTTAAGGTCGATTCCATATACGAAACCGATTCCTGTTTCTTGACCAATTTCATTCTTAAAGCGCACATATTTCTGAGGAGTTCCATCTTCATTATAGATAGTTCTTCCAGAACTATCATGGTTAATAATAAATTCTGCCCAACACTCAAAAGTTTGCGCGAGCGTCTGAATTAAATTAAAACGATTTGAACGCTTTGCAGTAATAGAACGAATTTTCTCGAAGTTTTGATTATATTGAAGTTCCAAGAATGAACTACAATTCCAATCACTCGAACTAGACCACAGATAAGTAATTTGAGACTTATCTGTTAATCCTTGCATCGTTGTATGATTAAAATAGATATATTTAATTGTAGCTACTGACTGAACATCAATATCGCCAGGATTAATACGAACGCCTGATTCGCCGTATATTTCTTTATATAATTGCGCCTGTTCAAGCCAAAGCTCTTGAGAAGTTTTTAAGAATAAGCCAACTTTTAATTGAGAAATTTCTGCTCTAGTAACTGATTTAATACAAGTCATTCTCCACTCAATCCAGTTATCTGTTGTTGGCCCAACAGATTGAGCGGAAAAATAAGTAGTACCTTCAGGGTCAATTTCTTTTATGTCGCCAGAGTTTCTATAAGTACAAATTACAGGTTCAATACCACCGGATACATAAGTTCCGCTTGGACTAGTTGAACTATTTCCAAGAGCTTTATAACGGAATATATAAGTTTCTCCAATAGTAAAACCATTTGGAACATAGGCGGAAGTTTGGCTAATATCATTAAAATAATTTTTATTATTTGAAAAATGTAAATAAGACTTTGCTGTATAAGCAGAAATATCAGTTACAGATTCAGAATTATAAGGCGGATAAAGTTGGAATACAAGATTCTCTCCACTCCAACCTTCAGAATTAACGAAGTCCTTTGCGTTAATTACTAAGTTATTAACCGCAAGGGCATCATTCCATTCAGTAGTTGTGTATTTGTAGATTTCATCGCCTTCACTAAATTGATCCGCCCATGTGCCAGAGCCATCCTCAGTTGCAACATAAACAGTACAATATCTGCCTGTAAGACTATCCAATCTACTTATTGCTTGTTTTACAAAGCGCGAAGCTCTATAATTAGCAGATACGCTACTTTTATAGAAAATTCGTATATAAGGATTACTTAAATCGTTGACGGGCGCGACAGTAAGGCAATCTACAGTTTGATACTGCTCTTTGGTCCATCTAACAGAATCACCGTAACAATGCGCATTAGTAACTAATTGAGAGTTTGTATCTCTTTCATAACTATCTGCATATGCAATTTGAATTTCATCATCTTTTGAGACATGACCTTCATTCAAATAAGCAAGTATATCTTGAACTTGTTTATAGAAAACTAAAACCTTTTTATTAGCCGCAATAGTAGCTTCAGTTTCTCCAAGAGTTTGGTCAGTAAGAGTCCAACTTCTTAAAGTATTAACCTCATAAACAGGTTCTTCTTTTGTCTGTTGAACTATATCAGAACTACTTGTATCCAAACTCCAGTCAGTTCCGTCTAAAATATATTCAGCTAATTCTAAGATTGTACCACTATTGTTTTCTAATTCTGCATCGAGAGTTATATTAAATCCATTCTTAGATAACTCATTTATAAATAAATCAGTACAAGTATAAATAATAGATTTGCCGTTTGAATCTTCACGGCAATTCTTTATGATAAAATCATACCAATGGTCTTTCCAGAAGCACTTAACTTTGCGCTCATTTACCAACAAGTTAAGAAAAGGATTTTGAATTTCATTAAAATCAAACGTGCTATATGAAGGTGATCTTGGTTCGTCACTTGTATGACCATTTACAGTAAAATTACCTTCATCATCCGCAAAGAATGTATTATCATCTACTGAAATTTCATTTTCTTTGTAACTATAATACATCTTAAATGTGAGAGTATGAGTACCATTTACCTCTGATTTAAGTTCAGGATTATAGGCGCGGCAAGGCGTTGTCATTGTATCGGAGCCAATAACACATAATTTTCTCTCTTCATAGTGCGCCGGTACATCACCAGATGCTTCAACGAGGTAGTCTTCCCAAAGAGAAATTTCATATTTATCTTTCATAGTCTACCTCCTTAATAGTATAAGTAATTATATTTAATCTCTGCGCAAGCAGTATTAGATTCAAAATTTGACTCACCAAGTGGTATTTTGAAAAATTCACCAGCGATAAAAAATTCATTATATAAAGTACCCGTAGGAACTTTATTAGAATCGTAACCTTCAATTAACTCGGTGCGCGAGTTAAGACGAAGGTAAGCATCATTATTATTTTTACGACTTATAGATGAAAAAGCCATATGCCCCATGGTATGTCCCGCGTCGTCACTTAAAGTAATAGTAGTTAAAGCGCAACCACCACTTGTCATTGTATAAAAGGCTTGCCAGTCAGTTACAAGGTCGCCAGGATTATATAATTTAATATCTTCTCCTGTGCCATCATAGAGTCCCTTTACGCGCGCGAGACCTGAAGCATCGGCCCATTCATATTTATTTGAATAAAAATAATCATTAAATTCATTCAAAAACTTATGTACACTTTTAGCATAAGGATAATAAGCAATAAGTGAAATTGTTCCCTCTCCCTTGTAAACACGATTTTTATTTACATCATCAAAACAAAGATATGAAAGTTGTACGGGCGCTTGCACTTTTACTGTATAAGCTTTATAAGGAGTCTCATCAAGTATGAGTTCTCCCATTGCTTTAGCGCAAAAAACCTGACGCAATTTTCGTAATTGCGCCTCGGTTAAACTATCATATGCAATTTGAAAGGAAAAAGGTTTATTAGAATAATAAGAATTCCAAAATAAAGTACCGTCTCCTCCCTCGACTTGTGCTGTCTTATCTTGGAATACAGCACCCAAGTTTTCGTTATATCTAGAGCCGCTACTTACACGTGTTATATTTAATTCAGAAGAGTGGATTCCATTAAAAGTGAACCCACAAAAATCAATTAACATTGGTTTGCCTCCTTTGACTCTATTTTCAAATACTCCTTTTATCTCATATATAAGTAGCTAAGTAATGAATTTTGTATAAAAAAATGGGGGATTATGAATCCCCACATTTTTATCTAAGATAGTTTATTGTATTAACGTTTCTGTACTGTCCATCATTATAAATATCTCGTTTAATCTTTTCTGTAAGTTTATCAACATCATAGTCAGATTCAAGTGTCGCGCTAATATCAATATCAAAATAGTTATCTCCACCCTTACCAACTTTGCCGTTCGCGCCTTGGATGTTCAACAATGAAGCTAAAATATCTTTTAATGCGATAAAGTTTGCTGAATCTTGAGCGTTAAGGATGAGTTCAGGATTTGTCTTTGTACCATCAAGCCAAGCAGGACCAGTATAATCTGCAAGACCACCTGTCTTAAATGCACTCCACTTATGCTTACCATCGCCACGGCGCTTTCTCTTTTCAGTAGTATCCCATCTAAGTTTGTTATTGTTAGAACTTGTGTCTTCGGTAGGAGTACTAGTATCATAAACAACCCCATCACTATTGGCATCTACTTTGTACTTATCTTCGGCTTCGTTTAATCCAACCCAAGCTTTATGGAATTCTTCTGCGGCTTTCTGTAACCAATCTTCCTTTCCGATTGCGCTCAAGCTCTTGTAACCTTCTGATTCTTCTAAGAGTTTAATAAGGTTAGATTGAGGACTAAGCGCGCCATTTTCGTCTGCTGCATCGTTTATAATATCATGCACTTCTTTCCAAAGAGTTCCATTTGCCACAGCCATATCTAATTGCGCCTGCATGATTTGTATTTGTTTTGTACGTTGTTCTGCGGCGAGGCTTGCATCCTTTTCCATGTTGGAGATTGCTTGGTCGATTAAAGTATCTGTATAGCTTTGACGAGCATCATCTAAGTTTTTCTGAAGTTTGAGGATTTCTAAGTCGTTTGCGCCAGAAGTATCTCTTTGTAAGTATGCTAAACGATTTTCCATGTCAGCGATATCTTGTTCTTTTTCTGTGTTGTCACGAATCTGACGGGATAAATCGATTTGTTCACGAAGGGAATCAAGTACCTCATTATTTGCCTCTTCAAGAGCATCGCTCATGGACTGGTAACTATCTATTTCTTTTTGATATTGATTGATTAACGCATCCATGACGCGGTCTTCAAATGAAATGTAAGATTGAATTGCATCTTCTCTTAATTGCTCGATTGTATCTTCGATTTCCCAGAGTTTATCTCGTACTTCTTCATAACTACTTACAAGTTCTTCTAACTGTGAGATATATTCTTCTGCGGCTTTACCCTCTTCTGTTCTATCAGAGTCATTTGAAATTTCTTCAAGTGCATTCCAATCGATTTTTATTAAGCCAGTTTCTGCATTATATGAAGCATATTTTGTTACGCCCATATCCTTAAAGGAAACTCTGTCACCATCTTCGTCTGTATATAATTCATTTCCGAGCTTTTTAATTTGACGAAGTCTTCCTTCTGCAAGTTGCTTTTGAAGTTCGGCCTCTGTACCGAGGTGTTCGATTTGGTCGTAATAAGATTTACGAATATCGGAGAGTGTGGCTTGCTCTTGTTTGAGAAGTTTTTGGTAACGTCTTTCGAGATCTTCACGTTTGCGGAGGGCTTCATTTATTTTTTCTTGGAGGTTATAGAGTTCATCATAAGGATTTTCCCAATAAGAAGGTTTCTTTTCGGAGCCTCCGCCACCGCCTCCGCCACCAGAACTAGTCGAAGGAGTTACATCAGGCATTGAAGGTTTTACAAAAGTAGCATTACCTATTTTAGGAATTGCAATCTTATCATTTGTAGCAAATTCCGATACACTCTTGGTAGGTACCATCTTTGTCTTGCCAGGATTTTCCGGGTCTGCTATTTCTACCTGACCATTAACAGCATACTTTTCTGCATCTGCTACATCTACTAATTCATAATCAAGTTCTGGCGCCCAACCAAGACTGTTAAACATTTCTTGCATTTGTCCAACGGTCATGCCAGCAGCTTCCATTGCGGTAAGCAATCCTTGGGCAAAAGCGGAATCATTTAAGGTTGCTCCGAACTCTAATGTTCCAGCCTCTCCCATCATGTTATCGATTTGCTCCATGATTTCGTTTTGTGAGTTGGGGTCAATTCCAAGTTCGATTAATCTAGCTTGTGCTTGAGCTTTTGCTAATTCTGCACGTAATTCTGAAACAGCATCGGTATCACCATTTACCGCTCTTTCTAACAAGTCAGCTATTCCTGGCATTTCAAGGAATTCATCTGAAACATCTTCAGAAAGATTGAACATTTCTTTAAGATTTTTCTTCAAATCACCAATAGCCTTCATCTCATCGAGATTAGTAGGATCTGCGTGAATTGAACCATCTTCTTGTTTTAATTCAATCCATTCATCATAGGATTCAATTACATTCTTAAAACCTTCTTGATATTTTGCATTAGCAGCAGCAAGAGTTAATAAGGTGCCAATATTAGCTTGTTCAAGGCCATCAACTGTACGTAAAGCCTCGGCATATTGTTCAAGCTGTTCTGTTTCAATGCCATAACTATTAGCATCTTGAATGGCGCCAACAACATTTCCAGTACTCTTAATTTTTTCGGCATCTCCGCTTTCGACATCTTCGAGAAGTGCTTGAATAATAGCTTCTGATAAACCAGAATTTGTAATTTGTTGCTTAAGAGCATCTACCGCAGCTTCATCTCCGGTTGCAGCAAGTTCTGCTAATACAGAACCAGAAGATGTTTGATATTGACTTGCAGTAACATTATCTAAGTTTTGTTTAGTGTCTGCTCGATTATTATATATTTCTTCGAGTTCTTTATATTTTTCTTGTAACTGTTCAGCATTAGCATTTTCTATAAATTCACGGTCAACAAATGAATTTTCTCCTGCTGTATTATTATATGCTATAAGAAATTTCCTTAACTTTTCTGTATCTTCAAGATCAGAATCACTACCGGTCCAACCATAAGTTTTTCCCCATCCCCCATTTTTAACTTTTTCGAAGGCGAGTGCACTTGCATATTCCTTATCTAACTGAGCTATTATTTGATTTGTTCCTTCTCTAATAGCAGCAGATACATCTTGAATGTCTGAACCAATATAGTCATAAGCTTCTGTTTCTATATTATATTGAAAATCATCTGGATTCGCGCCATTGGCTATTGCAGTTTCATAATCTTCTTTTGAAAAACTACGTCCTTGTTCACCACTAGCGATTTTTCGAGCGAGTACGAGTCCTTTATTTATCTGCTCAAGATTTACTTGTTTCGCGGCATTATTAAATTCAATAAGTTGACCTGTGAATCTTTCTATTTCTTCTTCTGAAACACCATACTCTCTAGCTAGTTCTTTTAAAGATTCGACTTGTTCAACACTCGTCCAATCGGTCGCGGCAATAGCATTGGTAAAAGCCTCAATTTTATCAGAATCCATCCCCTGTGTCATCTCGACAATAGAATTCTGAACTTTTCTCATCCCTTCCTCACCAGAAGTAGTATAAACTGACCATAAATTATCTGTGAGATTCGCAAAAGCTCCCGAAGTTAATTTTCCAGAGAAGGAATCGTACAATATTTCATTGAATTTTTCACCATATTTATTAGTATCAAAATTATCTAATGCAGATTCTATTGCGCCATTAAATAATTTATCAAATGTCTCAAAAGAACCAAAAGCTTCTTCTCCACCATATTCCGTAAAAAGTTGTCTTCTCTTTGCCTCTTTTTCTTGTGCTATAGCTTCACTATCATTTTCATTTGTAAGATATTTTGCATATTCTTCTGCTTGAGCTTTAGTAAGGGCACTACCTTCTTGTCCAGCAAAAAGGGCTTTTTCAACATCCGTAAGTCCACTAATTGCATTTGTAAAACTATTTATTTGATTTTTGGCTTGATCAAGAGCATCTGCGGTTTCTAAATAAGAACGCATTTGACTATCCTTCATTTCTTCAAGTTCGGGATTGTCTTCTAATGCTTTTTCCCAACTTACACCATAGGCTTCTTGTGCATATAAATCTTTAAGTTTTTGACCTTTTTCATTATCATACTTGCCTTTGTTTTCTTCTATTAATGTATCTATGATTTCATCACTTAAAAAAGTATTTACAAGTGGCTGTAAATCTTGATCAACATTAGCATATTGCATAGCAGTAGAGCCAAAAGCTATTCTTTCCGTCTCTACGGCATTTTCATATTGTTTAACCTCTTCTATATAATTTAAAACTTCATCCCTTTCTTTCTCAAGATTATAATTTGATGTTGCTCCAGGCGTAAGTTCCGTTGAGGTAGAGACTTTATTTATTAATTCCTCAAGTTCACTAATACTCATTTTTTCCAAAGCTTCAAGATCATCTTTATAACGGTCTAATATTAAAGCAGCAGGAGATGTATAGCCAACCATTCCTCCCATGCGTCCTTCGCCTGAACGATAATGAGAATTTAAATAATCTTGACGCCTTTTTGACTCTTCATTCTCGTAACTTTTTATTTTAGCAGTTCTTGCATAACCTTCTGAAACTAAGGCCCTATTTCTTACTATATCATTAACTTCTTCTTGATTTGTGACTATGAGAGCACCATTTTCACCTCTTTCGATTTTAATTAAACCACCGTAAGAGTCTAATAAATCTAAAACAGCACTATTTACTTCTCTTATTGCATCTCTCCATTCTCGAGTACCTTCAGTTGCTTCATCAATAGCATTATTTTTTTCTTCTAAAGCTTCCCAAGCCTCACCTAATTTTTCGTAAGCCTCTTTTGCTTCATCTGCGGCTTGGGCGGCATTTTTAGCCGCTTCTTGAGAATTTTTTAATTTGGTTTCTAAAGAATTATTTTTAGAAAGATTATAAATTGCCATACCTAAAGCTATAAGAGCGCTAATAACGGCAGCAATCCAACCAATTATAGGGATAGATACAATAGCACCAGTAACTTCTTTTGCCATTAGTTGTGCTCGTAATGGAATATAAACAGACATAATTGTACCAAAAGCCATTAAACCTACACCTAAAGATTTAATAACTGTACCCCAATTTTTCATAGGGCCTTCCGTCTGTTCCATTTTATTACCAACTAATGTAAGTGCTAAGCCAACACCAGCAAGAGCGGCAGACATTGCTTGTATATTTTTAGTATTATTACCAATTATATTACCATCTTTGTCTAAAGTGATACCTAAACTCTCAGCATTTTCAGTAGTAACTCGAATCGTCTGTCCATTTTGTTCTAAGGCCCTATTAAGTTGGTCAAGGGTAAGACCGCCTCGATTAACAATATTCTGAAGCTGTTTCCAAGTAAGATCACTATTAGATAAACTTTTATCCAAATTGCTTTTAAATATAGCATTTGGATCAACAATACTAAAAATATTAGCAAAAGAACCTTTAAGCTTTTGAGTTATACCTCCTGCACCTTTAAAATCGGCAATGTTAGTTGCTAATTGCTTATAAAAAGCTCTTGCTATTTTAGGTGCACTTGCTGTTGCAAGTACCTGACCGTCACCAAGAAGTTTACTAAAGAAACCATTTAATGCACTACTTTTACCAAAAGCTTTTGCACCAATTTTAAAGGTCGTAAAAGCAGTAAAAAATGTAGTAATCATTTTAGCAGCAGAATTTTTACCAGAAATAGCCTTAATTAAATTATTTATAGCTGTAATTAAACCCGTAAGTAAATCTACTGCGCCTTTAATAACATCACTATTTGCCAATCCAAGAATAAACTCATTCCAAGCATTCTTTAAACGGGCAAGTTTAGTCTGTAATGAATCAAGTGTTTTTCCATATTGTTCAGTAGAGGCGCCATTCGCATTATTGGCAGCTTCAACAAGTTGAGCAGTTCTTTTATAATCACTCATTAAAGCAATAAAACGAGACTGTTGTCTTGAACCGGCAGCCATGGTAGCAATATATCTTTGTTGAACCTTATCCAAGCTATCCCATTTTTCTGCAAGTTCAATAAAAATATCATCAAGACCTTTTGCACCAGTTAAATATTCATTTAAGTTAATACCAGCACTTCTTAAAGCGGTAGAAACTTTATTAACATCAATTTCTTCGCCTTCTTCGTCCTGCCCTAATAAATCTCCTTTAGTATATAATTTTTTAACTTCGGAAAATCTTGCAACAACTGTCTTAAGCGCAGTACCTGCTGTCTCCGCAGACTCACGCGTACTCTCAATAATCTGTGCAAGGAACGCCGCGGTAGTCTCAAATTCCATATTAGCATTATGTGCCAATGATGCAACTTTTGTCATAGCGGTTGAAATTTCATCTGTATTGGATGCCGTAATAGCAGCAAGCTTCGAGTAAACGTCATTAACCCTCTGTGCACTTGCTTTATCCATCTCCATGTTAAAACCACGAAGAGCGTTTGTCATACGGTCGGATGCAGTAGCAGCATCAAGTCCTGCAATACGAGCCATCTTTAAAGTTTCATTAGAAACCGCCATAACTTCATTAGTTTTTAAACCTTGCTGATAGAAAAGTGTGGCAGCTTCATAAGTATCATGAATTGTTACACCCAATTCATTTGCGCGCTTTGTATATTCAGGTAACTGAGTCCACATATCACCAACGCTAAAATTGGTAACAACCGCGGTCTCAGTCATTACAGCGTCAAGGTCTTTTACTGTACTATAAGCCGAACGAAGCGCCCTCTTAAATAAGTTTATGGCGTTACTCATTCCGAAGAAATAAGCGGCCTTATTCTTAAAATGCTCTAATTCAGAATTAAGTCGCTGAGTCTCACTAACTACTGTTCGTTCACTATTAGCAACCTGTTGAGCAGCATCTGCGGCTTCTTTAGTAGCAGTGGTAAGATTATCTATTTTACCCTTTGTAGCATTTATGGCATCTTGCTTTTGTTTTACTTTGTCATTGTATTCCTGTTCTTTAGTAATAACATTTTGTTGTTCTTGTTCATATTCTTTAAGAACATTTGTCATGTCCTGATAAACTTTATATTTTCCAGACCATACGGCACTTTTTTCTAAGTCAACACCTTGAGTCTTTAATTTTTCAAATTCTGCACCAATTTCTTCAATTTTCTTTTTAAATCCATCAATATCATTGTTTTTATAAAGCGCATCCTGCGCCTCTGCCCATTCTTTAAATACAGATTTTTTGTTTGTATAACTATTAATTTTATCAAAGCCCGCTTGGACTTTATCCTTAATACTATCTCCAAAGTCGGCAGCGGCCTGCTTGGCATTTTCTAGATCTTTCTTTAATTCCTTTAAATGGTCATCAAAATCCTTAAGGCCTTTTGCATCACCAAAAGCTAATTTTTCTGCCTCAAGACGGCCTGCCTTAGTTTCAAGTTCACTATAAAGACGCGACATTGTGCCTAAAGCGTCAATAAATTTCTTTACATCCCCTTTAGTTTCAAAACCTGATGAGGCGGCCTGCTTAGCTTTTTCTGCCTGTTGACCTATCTTTTTATAGATTTCTTCAAACTGTCGTTGTAAATCCTTAGGCACGGTAAGGCCGTTAAAACCTTGCTGAATCTTTTTTATACCGTCTAAAACGCTATCGACCTTAGCGATTTCTTCAATGATAATAGTTTGTTTTTCCGCCATTTTCCTCCCTCCAATAAAATAATCGACTTTAACCGAAGTTAAAGCCGATTATCATTATAGGTCACTATCAATATCATCACTTAATATAACAAAATCAGTTACATAAGTGTTTCCTCTAGACCCCACTGGTACGCACAACGCATCAAACTTTCCAACAACGGGTGTCGCCTGTTCGCCCAGCTTAACAGATAACTCAGACAATAACTTCAATTTTGGAATCTTAAAAATTCCCGTTACTACCTGTCCACTTACATCATCCTTGATGCGCGTTCTTCCTTCTAACTCCACAAATCCATTAACTAAACGTCTTCCAATCTTGTAATCATAAATTTTATTCGTATAGTTAAATGTATATCTTACTAAAACCTCTAAAAAAGGAGTTGCAAACGTTAAGGTCGCGCCATCTATTGTATAATTTGTAATTCTACTTCCAGTATTTTTATTATATACAAAAATTTCACCTACTGGCACGTGTTTTAATGTAATAACTCCTAATTCACTCGTTTCTTTATCTTCTTGTTCGCTAATTAAAATTGGAACTCCAACTTGTTCTATAAGTTTTGCATTTGTTAATAATGCAAAATGTTCCTCAGAAAAAACTCCTTGACTAAACCTTAGCTTTAAATCCTTTGTCGTTTCCCAAAAAACTCGAGGTTGATTTTCATATCCACCTTCAGCAACTCTGACATCCCTTTGTTCATCCAAAGCCGCTACTTGTATTTTATCAAAATACGCTAAGGTTTCACCTGGAACAAATTGTTTATTTCCAATCTCTATATTAGAAGTAGCTTTGAGGCTTACCTTCTCTAAATCTTTGAATGAAAACATTTTATCCTCCAATAAAATAGATGGAGGCCGAAGCCTCCACCTACTACCACTAAGTTATCTTAAATTAACCAGCAATTTCAGTCATATCATACTTGACTAACTTCATCATTGGTCCTGATGCAGGACGGAGAACGTGAAGGTCAAGGTTGAATACTGAAGGGTCGCCCTCTGCTTCGAGAGTAATGGTATTACCAGACTTTACCTTAGCCTTAGGAATGATGAACTGATAGAACTCATCGGCACCGGTTGTCATTGAACGAGCATAAGTATCACCAGTTACATAATACGTACCAGGGAAACTATTAGCACTAACTTCAATAGTACCAGCACTTGTAACAGGCATATCAAAAGTTGTGTAATAAATATCGCCAACGTTGAATGAAGAAACTGTTGCGCCAGTAGCATCATAAGTAGTAACGCCTGTTGAAGGAACAGCATACTTCTTACCCTGAGGTCCCTCAAAGAATGTAGGAACAGTAGCACCAGTAGTAGCAGTCCAAGCGATAGTCTTCTTTAATGTAGAAGTATCTGTCTTAACAGTACCATCACCAAACATGATAGCCATAGACTTAGCAGAGAAAAGAGCATCTTCAAGAGTTACGTTAATGTCTTTACCATAGTCCCAAGTGATGAGAGGAGCATTACCCTTACCACCACTAGCAACGGCTTCTTCAGCGGTCTGCTCAATAGTAGAAACTTTGAGGGTATCAAGATAGAGAACCGGCTTACTAGGTGCACCAGTTGAGTCGATTTCGTAGAACATTACGTCTGCGACTTCTTTGATACCATACTTATCTAAGATGTTACCCATTTATTTTTCCTCCTAATTATTATCAAAATTCCTAATCCAATATTTTGGTTTAATTTTTTTAGCGTCTGCACCGGCTAAAAGGCAATCCGTATCAAGTTCGTATTTTTCCTTAGCTTGATAGGTTTCCATCAAAACCGGAATAATTGCATAGCTTAGCTCTCCAATATTAAGTGGGGTTATCCCAATTCCCATACAACAAATTGATGATAAAGTTGCTTGTAATGATAAACCTTGTCCTTTTTTAGCTTTTATTTTATCACGGTAGCGCGCTTTAGCCTTAATTGCTTTTACACGAGGATCTTCATTAGGATTGGGAGGTTCTATTGTTTTTCTTCCAAGAGCCTCGCGCACTAAATTTTGAAACTCAAAGTAATCTTCTTCTTTTAATATTCTCAAACCTTCAACGGATTCTACTTCAGAAATATCTCCAATTATAATCTGCTTTTGTTCACAAAGAAAAGTTACAGGTTCGTGAGTAAAAAGAAAGAAAGCATCTTTTATGTATTGCTTTAAGGTTGGGTCATTATATGCAGTATTTAATAAATATTCAAAAGGAGTAAGTAAATTTGAAATATCTAATTCCTTCTCTACATATTCATCTTCTATTTCTTCTTGTGAAAGAGTCAATATCTGCGAATATAAATAAAAATTTTTATTAAAACTATCACATACCCTTGGCGGGTAAACCATACATAAATTTTTGAATTCTACCGGATAGCCGTAGAGAAAATTTATATTAGTCATACTCTACAAAGTCAAATGTCATTTCATAACAAGATATTTCTTCTGTTAAGAAGTTGAGTGAAAAATCTCCGCCTTGGATTTTTCCCATACCATTTACTACTTTTCCATTTAACGTATTTTGAATCTCGCCCATAATGCAAAATGGTCTTAAATTTGTATCTTTAATAAACCATTGAGTTAATGGAACAAAAACTTCAATTCCAATTCCAATATCCCTAAATTCGCTATTACCTCTATTGGTTATTCCATTTACAACACGAATAGAGATAAGACTTTGCGCCGTCTCTTTAGGTCCAACGCGCGGGCATACCTTTATAAGTTTTTCAAAAACTTCTTCTTGAATTTGTTTTTGTGTGAGGTCAGCATGTGAGAGCGGGTCTTTATCTGAATAATATAAAAGTTTCAATAAATCTTGATTTGACTGTAAACGAGTTACAATTTTTTGGAGGTTGGGACCAAGTTCCTTTAAATCTCTTACCATTTAGACCTCCTTATCCCTGAGAGGGAATTGTATTTGTAGGTGGTGTAACTTCAGTTCCGCCATTTAACCAGAAGAAATCCGCAGGATTATCTGTTTGCTTTTGCTCTGGCGCAGGGGTCTGATCGAATTCATAAACAGGGTCAACTGTTACATACTCGACACCTTCAGAAGATTGAATATCATAACCTGTTACTCTATAATATTCTTGAAGTGGCTTTTCTCCTACAATTATATAATCATCCTTTCTAATCATAGGAGTAGTTGGCAATACGAAGAAACTCATCTTTAAGTTCTCTCCATAGAGCGTATCCATTCTACTTCTTGACCTAATTTCATCTTTTAACATATTATCTTCTTGTCCATACATATATGCCCAAGAAGAACAACTAGAACCATCTCGCGCAGTCCAAGAAAGAAAATGACTCATTCTTAAAACGATATAACGATTATATCCACTTGCTTCAATTCGTTCTAACCAATAAATCATCCAAGGTTTCTTAACCTTATCCTTATCAGGAATTTCTAAAATGGTTCCATTAGGAATATTAAGATGTACATTAGTTAATAAATACTGAAGAGTGCGCGTGTCATCTTGTTTATATTTCTCTAAACTTCCGACTTGCTTTTCATCATTATAGTTAAACTCTACTTTATAAACTGTTTTAGCGAGATATTGGTCAAATTCCTTCTCGCGCTTATTCTGCATACGAGAAAGGTAATCATTCCCATACCGATTCAATCTAAGGTTGTAAATATCATAATATCCCATGGTCTCCACCTTTAGATAGCAAATTCATACAATCAAAGATTGTCTTTCTGAAGTACTCATAATTCAAATAACGAAGTGAATTAATTTTATGACAGAGGGTTAGATAGTTAATAGTTTGTTGGTCTTGGGGAATCCCATTTAATTCAATTATAATAGCATTAAGATAAGATTCCCACTCGCCGCCTTTTTCATATTCACATAATAAACCAAAAAGTTTATTCTTTAACTTATTTCTATATCCCTCATTAACTTCTCTCGAAGCCATTAATCTTGTCCTGCTAAGCGCGTATAGTCAAAAGGCTTTTTATTAACAGAACGATAGTAAGAGCCTTCGAGTGCTTTCGCGCGCGACTGCTCTGCTGTAAGCATCTTATTGAATTTATCAATTAAATTTGCTTGTGAAAAATCTCGTTCTGAATATAACGGCTTAACATTCTCCCAAGTAAGAATATTTCTATTTAACCACTCGCACTTCATATAAGTGGCTAAAATCTGTACTTCGTCATTTGTGAGGTCTCCAACAAAACCTTCTGCGGTATGGTCTAAAGAAACTCTTGGGAACTTAAAGCGCGCAATAGCAATTTGAAGCAAGGTATATAAATCTTGCTTTACATCTTCTTCGTCCCAATTTTCCCATTCATCATCCAAAATTTTGGATAAGAAAGCTTCATATACCGTATCGAAGGAAGTCATATTAGTCCTCCTTGTTTGCCTTAGCCAACTTAATTCCTTGGATTATATCCTTACCACAAAGTTTTGCAATGACTTCGCTCTTATCAAAGTCTGCAATTTTATGTTCAATAGCATAGTCTGCCAAGTCAAGAACTTGCTCACGACTAAGCTTCTTAATATTCTCTTTAAACTTCTCAAAACTATAATCTTTGAGATATTTTTTCTTTTCAACATCTGAAAGAACAATAACCTTAACTGGCTCGGTTGCATCTTCTGGCTCAATTCCGAGCTTTTTCTTTGCAGCCATATCTTCAATATAGAGCATACCCGTATCAATCATATACTTAAAACCTGGGTCATACATTAACTGCTCAAGCTTATCGTCTTCAATTTCACGAGTTGTGCCTCTGTTAGGCCAAGATATTCTAACTGGAATAGAAGCGTCTATAACGCTAACTTCACCTTTAGTGGTGCTTGTAATTTTAATTTTTGCCATAATAAAATCTCCTTTAACTCCAAAAATAATAATAAAGGTGTGGGGAGAGAGTTATCTCTCTCCCCACGGATTAATTTTTACTTAAATCAAAGATTCTCGTAAGGGTTGTAATAAGTCTGGGCAATACCAGTGTTCTTATAAATACCCCAGTTGTAGTAAGTAAGGATTGCGCAACCCATTTTCTTGTAAGCATAAACTTCAAGAGAGTTGTCACGGTTCTTAAAGTCATTAATCTGAGTATCACCCTCAAGAACAACCTTAACAACCTTCTCGTTACCACTAGGAAGTACGTAAGCCAACTGAGGGTCTACGTAAGTCTTATCGTTATTCTCATCTACGAAAGACTGAGCAATCTGAACGATAGGAGCACCACGGAAGATATTGATGTAACCAGTCTTGTGGATAGCCTCAATATCATCAGGAGAGTAAACACCCTGGATACCAGCAGAAGCGGGATTACCATAAGCCGTAATCGGAACGATAGCATCAGCGCCCATAGCGGCAACGAATTCCGGAGGTGCGAAGATAACAGGTGAGCCATAAGCACGAACTACGCTCAAAAGTTTAACCATCTCATCAGCCTGGAAACCGTTTGTAGACTTACGGTTAGCTTCAGGAACGTCGTTAACATCGTAAGCAGCACGGAGAGCCTTAGAAACTTCTACGAAAACTGCATCTGTAAGACCAGTTGTAACGATGTCCATAACCTCAGCAAGAGACTCAGCGCCATCGAGCAATCTCTCGAAGTCGATTGTAGCGCCGCCACCTACTGCGTGTCCAGCGAGTTCGAAAGTCTCATTGTCAAGACGGAATGTCTCGTATACACCAGAGAGACCAACCTGTGTAAGGAACTTCTTAGCTCTTTGCTTACCCTTACTCTTTTTGAAGATAGCCTTTTCGCCCTGACCAACTACTCTAACTTCAGCAAAAGGACTTAAAGCAGAGATAACGTTCTTAGGCATAATCTCATCGATTGTCTGAACCATAATATCATAGATATCATAACGGTTCTTCATAAACTGGTTAACAGAACCAGCGAGTTCTCTTAAACCATCAACGAAAGCAGCGTTAACATCATAGTCAGCAGCGCTCTCACCCTGCGCAGTAAAATTAGCAGGAACTGTGCCCTTAGCAGCATGAAGGGCTAACTGTTTTAATTCTTCATGAGTCATAATAGCATTAACCCCCCTTTATTATTCTGCGTAAACTTGGAACTTAACGCCAAGTTTACCATTCGGCATTGTTGTCTTTTCGATAACGCGGAGCTTAGGACCTTCAGTAGGTGCAGTAGCAGATACAAGGATAGCTCCCTTAGCACTGATACCACCATAGAGTGTAGTAGATGCACAAGTACCGAGTGCGCTAATGAAAACGGACTCAGATGTCCAAGAACTATCTACGGCACTATCGTAGCAAATGCAGTTAGTTGTAAACTTATCGCCAACAGCGAGGTAACCAAGACGAGGAAGGAAATCATCCTTTCCGTTGAGGTAAAAATCCTTAAGACCGTTAGCTCTCTCATCATACATATGCTCAGCACTGTAGTTAAGAGCAACGGGAAGGGTACCATCAACAGCGTACTTGACTTCGCGCTTAGCAGCGTCTACAGCCAAAAGCATACCATTCTCAAGCTTATCAACTGAGAAATCTGTTGCATTAGGCTTAGCTTGAGCCTCAATGCGACCATCACGACGGAATGCCACGTTATTAAGTTCAACCTGGCCATAACCATCAATAGTCAATCTTTTGATAGCCATTGTATAAAACCTCCATTACTTTTTGTAACGACTTAAAATTTCTTCAACACCTGAACGAGGGGTGTCGGCCTTCGGGATGCGTCCAGCGGGCGCTTGTGAAAATACAGATGCGTTAGTCTTCTTTAACTCGTAAGCAAGGTGCATATCAAGGTCTTCTACTGTATAGTCGTCAAACTTCGCTCTATAAGTATCCAAAACTGTCTCAGGAAGCTTGTCGCTGTACTCAGAAACTACAGCCTCTTTTGACTGGTTCTCAACGTCCTTCTTAAAAGTTTTCAAAGATTCAAGCTCTTCTGTAAGAGATTCATTAAGTGTAGTAGCCTTCTCGAATTCAGTTTGTACCTCATCGATTCTAGCTTGCGCACTCTCTGCCTCTGTAGTTAAAGTAGCGATTGTAGTATTTAACTCTTCAATTTTGGTGCTAAATTCTGCACAATCGGTTGCATTTTTTTCTGCATTAGTTAAATTTTCATTAACTAATTCATAAGTATTACCATTAAGGACTCTTAATGTATCAAGCGTAGCCTTCTCTTCAGAAGTTACATCAACGACAAATACTTTTACTTTATCGCCAAGTGTAAGGCTATCTGTTGCATCGTCCTTAGTGTAATAAACTCTTTCATAACAGCCTTCTGCATAGTTGTAAGTGAGCGCATAATCATCATATATGTCACATACAGCATAAGAAACAGTATAGTTGCCTTCTTCGTTATACTCTGAATTGAGCAAACTCCAGATTGCATCATGCTTCTGGCTATCGGAAAGTTTGAAATTAATTTCCATTTCCGAGTTTCCTCCTATATTACTATATTCTCTAATCTTTTGAATAGTGTCTTCAATAGATTTTTGTAATGTAAAGAATGAGGCACCCTCAAAACAAGGCTCTACGGTATCTCCCAAAACTTGCAGTCCTAAAAATCTACCGTGGTCGAAAACTACATATTTCTGACCCTGCACAATAGCCATATGGTAAGAAAGTGATGGTTCATACAATTCCATTGATTGAGACTTAGACACAATATCATTCGCCTCAGGATAGAGTGCCGTAAACAATAAAACGTCGGTACAAGCGTAAGTACGTTCTACACCATCTTTATCCAAATGTTGCTCCCAAGCAAAATTATTTGTTTCAGGAACAATACCATAAATTTGTCCTTCAGAACGAGAAGTCCCGTGGTCTGTAAAGTCTTCTCCATCATGAATACCTTTAACAGGTATATACTTAAAGGTTGAGATTAACTCTTCTGCAAATTCATCAGTAATATAAGTACCGTTTCTATTTGCGCCTTTATAGAAAACTCTACATCTGGCTTTAGAGAAAATGTCATTATACTTCTCTACATTACCATAAATACTAACTGGAAACTCTATTTGACTTTTCTTCATGCAGAGCCTCCCTGACCTTGACGGTCAATAGCGTCTTCGTTTTGAATTGTTTTTTCCGCCTTCTGCTCTAACGGTTTCTCAGGCGCGCCCACTTCACCAGAAGATTCTGTGTAGGAAGTTTGAAGCGGAATAAATTTGTCTCTAAGACCAAGCACGTCATTTTCCAAATCTTTAACATTAACAATCTCACGTTGGCTAAGGCCGGCCGCAACGGCGGGAATCAAGTAGCTATAACCACTTTGCGCAAGCTTTAATGTATCAGTAATGAAATCACCTTTATTATATAAACTAAGTGCAAAAATAGTATATTTAAAGCTTACATTAGAATTACTAAACAAAAAGTTAATAATCTTGGTTATAAAACGTGAATACTTGTTTGCTAATATCATCATAAGTGAAATATCATTTATGATAGATAACATGATTGCTTGTACACCCAATGGCGCAAAAATCTGCGAGCTGACTCCCGCATCAGCATAGACATTCTGTAACATCTTTTCCAATGAAGAGGCTTCATTATCCGCAGTTGTTTTGGAAACAATGGAATCTACGTCTGCGTAAGTAGTGAGGACTGAAACATTTTTGTTCCCCTTCATCATTCCTACTGTACCGTTGTGAATGACCTCTGCTTCATCAGGCTCGAACAAAAGTGTGCCATCTTGAAGGTGTGGAATCTTTTGAACAATAATCTTTTTGATTTCTTCGAGTTCCGCATCCTCTTGTCTGTCTATTGCTTCGTCGTATCTTATCGTTGCGGGAATAACGTCAAGAAAAAGAGGGGACTCTCCATAGAGAGTAAAATAAACTCCAATATCAGAAGGAATTTGCATCCAAGGAGTTCCATTTATTTTCTTTCCTTTTTCGCCATGATACGCCTTATAATAGTCAGATACTACTTTAGGGTATGCGTTCAAAGTTTCTTTTCGTATATCTGTGTCAACAATGGAATCAAAATAACCTACATTAAATTCAATAACATCATTACCATCTTCATCTACATAACATGAGCGACAATATGCAGTAGGTAAATCAAGCATAATGAATTTGTCTTTTGTAAGTGTTTTGATAATTCCGTAGTAAACGCCGTCAAGTAAAACACAGATAGACATTTTTGTCATTATTTCCGCAAGGTTCATTTTATCAACATATTCTAATGCAGCATAGTACCTCTTGGCGATATGGGGAGTGGAGAGCGATTTACCAATAGCCGGATTAGGAATTAGTAAACCCGTATACGTCAAAAGAGTACCATAATACAAAATGATACGTTTATAAAATCCGTCTTTGTAGAAATAATTTCTAGATAATTTTCTCTGTTCAGTCAAAGTAGAGGAGTTAATAATTTTATTAACTTCCTCTAAACTATATTCTCTATACCGAACAGTAGATTCATTGCCGTAACGTCTTGTCCAAGAAGAATTTGCTTTCGCAATCATCTTTTCGTGCGCTCTACGGAATGTATCTAAGTTGAATTTGTGTTCAATTTGAGCCATCTAATTTACGCTCCTTCCGTGTAAAATGTTAACTTCCTTTGACCAGCAAGACCGCGTCTTTTGCGCTTTTGATAATTCTCTTCTTCTAATTCCTTTATTCTCCATAAACCATAGGCTAGTGCAGAATATTTATCCTTAGGAAAACGGGAATTAATCTGTTCAAGTACAATGTCGAGGCCATTGCGCTTCAAACGAAGGTTAGCCATTTCTTCAAATAGTTTAGTCGTAAGTTCGTGCGGCATCAAACGCTTTACACGTTTTTCGAATGGCATTTTCATACCAACTTTAGTTGCGAGCAATTCGGAACGCGCCTCTTGTTCTGTTATTAAGAACTTCACCATTCCGCTATTCAAACGAGCATACACATTAGAATGAATCTTAGTGTTAAGAGGCCCATTGGCTTTTATCGAGTAAAGGATGCAAGCCGCATCCTTAGGTTGGATTTTTTTATAATCATCATTATTAAAAAATCCATATGCAGGATAAGTATTACCAATGTCATCCATTTGAGTACGTATCATTTCATCCGCAAGACCGATACCCAAACCGTTACAGTCGATTACGACCTCGCGCGGTTGGAAATCATCAATTAACTTTTTCAAGTCGATTGCTTGCTGCATGAATGTTTTTGTTTCGGCTTGGCGCCCGAGCACAAAAATATTAACCATAGTAGAGTAATATGCGTTGTCTCGAATATTGACGCGCCAAATACAAGCAACTGTTTGGTCTGACAATCTTCCTACGTCTACTGAAATTAAGTAGAAAGTGGTCGAATCTTCTCTAAACTTTTGCTTCCATTCAGGGTTTTTTATCTTTCGATATCTAGAAATTTTCTCGAAATTGAACCAAGATTCTTCACTTCCGCCTGCCCAGACACCCATATACTCAGATGCGAATGTCTGCTCGTTATAAGAAGGAGACATCTTCAAGTTTTTAACGTGCGCCGCATCAATAAGTCCATGTTGCATAGGAATCCTATAATCAAGTCCCATAGTGAAGGCGCGGCGTGGGTCAATAATTGATTCCTCAAAGTAATCTAATAATGCCTCATATGCAAAGGAAGATTTAATTCCCGCAGAAGTAGCATAAATAACTTGAGTGTTAATAGCCTCTTTAACATTCACAAGCCCAGTTGAAGTACGACGAGATACGTTCATCTGAGGAAGGATGATTTCCGCAATAGCATCCCCATCTTGGTCTCTCGCCTCATCGATAAGGGTTGCATGAGTACGAATACCACGATCTGAATCGAGAGCACCGACTACGCTCAATTTACTTCCATTCTTAAAGAAGAGTTCTACATAATCTTTACCAAAATTGGCATGAGGTTCGCCATTATAAATCTCAAGTTCGTTTTTAAGTAAAGGCCAAATGCGCCATATCTCTTGAATTTTCTGCTTTGTGATTTTTGAAGCCTGGGTTTTGTTGGGCGCAACAATAGACCCAACGTGCCCAGGCAAGAATACACATTGAAGATATTTAGCTAATATGGATAAAAAAGTTTTTGAGGTCGCGCGCGATGCCGTAATAAAAATATGCGTATAGCGCATACAGACTCTCAAATAAATTCTTTGATAGAAAAAGAGATTAAAATTAGATTCGGTTGGCAAAATCATATCCAGATAAATATCTGGATATACCATAAATATATTCCAACAATCTGTTAAGAGTTCTTCATTCTTCTCTAACCAGGGTTCTGTAATAACAGTACCTTTCTCGAGTTCGATACCATCACGATAGATTTTTTCTCTTTTATTAAAAACGATGTCGTCTGGATCCTTTAACTGGATGACTTCGGGCGTAGCGTTCTTAAATTTCTCATTCATCCTCTCCTTCCTCCGGTTTGAATGGTTCGACTTCATCGAGAGTATAACCCTCATTATCGTATTCATCCAAATTATAGTTCTGCTGAAGTCCATAGATATTAGTGGACTGTTCAAGCTTGTCTGCGTTCTTTAATGCTTCAATACGTTGGGTAATTTCATCACCGATACTACCCTCGTTAATATAGAGTCTTTGGTTGTAGTTCTCGATATTTTTAATAGTTTCATCGACAACGTCACGAGTGACTCCATCATAGAACTTATTCTGATGCCCTCTCTTTTCAAGCCAATGCGCGACCTCCGCAAAAGAGTCAAAGTCAACCGCATTTTTAGTATTCTTCGGTGTAAACTCTGCCGTCTTTACAAGCTTATCATACGAAGATAAAAACTTTTCAACATCTTTATCTCCCGCGCGAATCTTACTATCAATCTCAAGAGATAACTTACAGATTTTCTGCGCTTGGTCAATTTGAAGCGCGCCATTGATATTCTGAGTAGTTAATAAACCTTTATAAAGGTCTTCAAGATATCCAAGTTCTTCATCAGAATAGTTTGAACCCCATTTCTTCCTAAGTTCGTCCATATGGTGTTCATTTATAAGGGGCAACTCATCCTCTATCAGACCGGCCTGGCGCAGTTTGATATATTGCTTGTGATAATCATCCCAACCAAAGGGTTCGTAAATATCTTGCGCGAAGACATTACAATAAACCTTCCAAGTATTCTCTTGTCCATTTAACTCTTCTAGCCTAGTCCATTCCCTTACAATAAAAGGTATCCCCGCATACTGACAAAGTCTATCAATAAAACTCCATTCATATTCATTTTCTTTTAATAATTGATTCACGCAAGTATTACAAATCGGAAGGTATCCATCTGGATAAAATGGAGAGTGAGTGCGCGCGAAGTCATCGGTTGAACTGATAATTCCGCAGCAATTACACTTCTTTGTTAGGGACTGTTTCTGGGGTATCCTTGGTATTATCGCCATAATCTAAGCTCTCCTTACACTCATTAGCGTCTTTCAAAATCTTTAAGAGTTCCTTTTGTCGCTTTAGGTCGGCCGCAAAGTAAGCATCAAAAATACCTTCCAATATATCATTAAACTCTCTTGGTGTATCCTTATCTACAAAGCATGGAACTTTCAAAGTTCTTGCAATTCCGAAAAATATAGCGGGGTCTTTAATTCTACTAACCTCATGTATAAATTTCTTCTCATATCCAAAAATCTTCATATTTACTTCTCCTTTAAATTCCTCTTAATCTTCTCACAATGTTTACATCTTGGAGAAAATCCATCTCTTGACCTTTGCCTTTTAACCCAGTCCCTATCTGTTAAAAGTATCGAGCGGCCGCAATCTTTACATTTTTTGAAGTTTTCAGGAAAAAATAAATTCTCACATACAGTTTTATGGAAGGCCGCAGTCTCCGCAATTTTATCTAAGGTTTTACAATAAAGGGTAGAAATATAATTTATCTGGTATGAGTGGTTATACTTTTCTTTTATAAGAGATTGGATTTCTGCGTTAGATTTTTTCTGAATCTTCCAATCTAACAGGTCGCTGTGTAGAGGCTCCAGATTACTTAAATTCCTATAGACGCGCGCAGTATTCAAAAATTGGACAAGGGTGGAACTTTCATCGAGTTCTTCATCATGGACTTTTTCTTCTAAAACAGGATAGAATGAATAAAGCTTGTAGAGGTGCTCAGTGTTTGAGAAGTCGAATCCATCGAGTGTAGATTGCGCCGGTGACCATAAAATCGAAGAAATCTCTTCGAGTTCTTTTTCGTTGAAGTCTTCGGGCGCAGGGAATCTTTCTTCATTAAAGACTTTTTTGAAGAACGGCGCATTATACCTTATTCCTAAAGGTAAAACGGGTATATCATCTCCAAACTCAATCGGTTCTTCAGGTTTATAGTAGATTGAGTTATTTGAGGGTTTGGAAAAAATGGTTTGTTTATACGAGTCTTGGTACGTATACTGCTGCGTCCTAAGCTCTACGAGTTCATGTTTAAGTCTAAGATAGTTATACTGACTGAGTTTTTGCGCGCGAGCCTTAAAAATTTCATGTTCCGACTCGTTAAAGCGGTCGAGGAGAGCTTGGCGAATTGGGGCTTTGCGCTTACCGTGGTCGAGTTCGTAATATGAGATTACGAGTTCTGTTGAGTCGATTTGGCGCCAAAGTTCTTCGAGAGCGGCGAGAATCTGAGGAGATGCTAAGCGACGTGCCTCCTCACGTGAGAATACGTGACGTATCTTCTTATAGGTGGGGCGCGCAAATTCATTTTCCGAAAAACCAGGGGTCTCGAGGAGACCTTCGAGTGAAACTTGGCGCTCGTCTGTCCAGTCGTTTGAACGTGATTCGATATAAAGACCCTCATGTTTAATGCGGGCGTGTCCATCTTTTTCTGCGCCTGTTTCTTTACCCCAGAGGATATAGTCGGCCATTGTACAAAGTTCATCTTCAGTTGGGGTAAAAGAAATTTTTGTAAGATAATCTTCTATGAAGTTTTTACGTTCTTCTCGAAGATTTAATGTCCAATCTAAATTTAATCTATTCATCACATAAGTTCCTCCTATATATTTATATTATACAAAAAAATGGAGTAAATTGCAAATTTTAACAGGTTGAAAGGGAAATTGAAAATTTTATTTCGGAGAAACGAAATTTTCGTTTCGGGGGGAAATTGAAAATTTTATTTCGGGGGGAATTGTTTCCACCCCGGCCCGTTTCCGTTTGTGCAAATTGCACAATTCCCAGATCCCACCCCCAGGTTTTTTGTACAATTTGCACAAAGCAGCAGTCCCTGTGCCTCTTGACAGATTGCACAAAAACTCCTAAAAATCCGGGCTTTTCTTTGTGCAAATGATAGGTGTAATTTTCGGTCGTATGTAGTAATCTATAGTCAAGCAAGGCACAAAACAAAATTCCAACCCTTGCAGAAAGAGGTAAAAAATGGATTATACTTTTACTAACATCGACGGCATGAGCATTTCCGAGTTGGTAGCATGGGGCATTGAAACCCTCACGGCTAAGGAAACCAACGGGACAATCAATAAGACTGAAACCGAAAGACTTGCAAACGCTCGTAGATACCTTGCGGATACTAAGGACAGCGGTAGAATTGGAAAGGCTTTTGAGGCTCTGTTTGTCAATAAGAAGTCAAGAAAAAAGAAGTGTTCGGCACAGGGAAAGGTTGATAATTATTTCAACCTCAACGGCAAGAG